>ERZ1106973.2444-NODE-2444-length-13927-cov-6.013841_pt1 | contig 13927 bp, 13 predicted proteins | sample MGYA00403686_ERZ1106973 | MGnify/ENA primary metagenome ERZ1106973 (study PRJEB35170, sample SAMEA104062408) | human gut metagenome | biome: human gut; feature: human-associated habitat; material: faeces | place: Denmark | collected 2012-11-06 ...
CTTCATACAAAATGCCCATTTCAAGCACGTTTCAAGGCTCTCGTATCTCTCAAATATCTCTGTGAATTTTTTTCAAATCTTTTACCTCTAAATATTCGATTTTACTACTACGATTTACAGTGCAAATCGTATATGTCTAACTCATTAGAGCGCATACAAGACTTACAATCAACAAGAGATTTATAAAAAATAATTAGACTAGGGGTAGCCCAAATAATTATACTATAACAATTAAAAAGCCCTACCGAAGAAAAAAAGACATTTTTTCGAGTCAATAATTTTTCATTATTTTTCCTAACACTGTCAATTGACGGTGTTTTTTATTTGCGAAATTTACAAGTCCTATTATGAGCGATATGGAACTTTCACTTGGCTATTTGGTGCGTTAGTAAACCAAGCAAAGAAATTTGAAGCAATAGCATATTAGAAAGTGAATATATCGTTTGTCTATATGATAAACAAAAACATTACAAAACAGCCTTGACAAAGCAGACATAATAATTCTTTGTCCAGGCTGTTTTTATCCCGAATTTATTTTATTCGATTTTAAGAAATCAGGATTTTTCTTGATTTACATAAGGTGATTTGCCGGATTCCTTTAATGAATTTCGGCGAGCATTGAGGTCGCTTTCGACGAGAGCTCTTTTTTCCTTTGTGTAATCAACAAATAAAAGCGGTACTATGAATAATACACTTGCTATTGCAGGGGTTAGTACGGTAAGAGGCCATATCCAGCTATCAAATGCGGCAGTTTGAGTTCCAAGATAAACCTCAGCGTTATCTATCGCCCTATATCCCAAAAGATGCAACGCAAGGGTTGCTAAGCCGGAGGTTATTCCGCTTGAAATTTTTGTAAACGATGTTTGCATTGAAAAGGTAATGCCCTCAGTTCTCTTGCCTGTTTTCCATTCCATATAATCAATACTGTCGCAGAAAATTGAAGTTTGTGCGATAGATGAAGCACCCGACGGTATACTGCCTATTCCAATAATAATCATAGAAATCCACAACTTTTTACCCTCGAAGCCTACGAAAAACGCTATTGTTCTAGCAACAATATTGAATATTTGAATAAAAATAAGTACATTTCGATAACCGCCGAGCCATTTTTTCATTTGGTCGGCAAAAAGCATACCAATAAAGCTTGGCATACCTGTTACAATGAAATAAATTGTAGTAAGACCGAGTGCACCTATAAGACCGTTTCCTAAAAAGTCACTTGGAATTTCGTACTTAAAGAAATATGTAACAAGCGAAATGCCAAATCCAAGTGAGCCGAAAAGGTTGGAAAGAGTTACAAGCAAAAGCATTTTGTTTTTGAACAAAAGCATAAAGCTTTCACGAAGGGTCTGTTGTTGATCCTCCTTTACAACGGTAATTCTTTCTCTTGCGTAGCTGCAACGATAACTGAGCATTGCACCGCCTAAGCCAAAAATCACGGCAAAAACGAGAGTAACGAGTACCATACTCATACCAACGGCATTTGCAATCATTTCAAGTGCCATAGGAATAACGGTACTGAATGCACCGTAAACAATACTTCCCACAGTTCTTGACCACTGAACAAATCTGTCTCTCTCTGACGAATTCGGCGATACGGTTGCAGTAATTCCCCACACACTGACATCCTGAACGGTGTACGCCAAATCCCAGCAAATATACATAATTATGAAATAAGACACTCTCAGCCAAAGAAGACTATCTTCCGTGCTGAACACGAGGAAAAGAAGGATTGTAAACACACCGACGGGAAGCGGTGTGTATTTCAAAAAAGGTCTCAGCTTTTCACCGTTTGCAAATGTATGACGGTCAATAAACGAGCCTACAATCGGGTCATTAATTCCGTCCCACACCTTCATAACAATAAGCAAAACAGAAACAGTGAGTGCAGGGAAAAGAGCAATATCCGTCATAAAATATGTAAAAAACGATCCGCCGATGAGCGAATAAACAAGATTTTGCCCCGCAAGTCCCGAAAGAAAGTTTACCAATTCCTTTTTCTCAACATACTTCTTTTGAGAATTATCAACAAAGCTTCCAGCCATACTAATACCACCTTTTAGTAAATTATAACATATTTTTACGGAATATCAAATACTTTTGACTTTCTTGTGCTCTTATGTCAATTATAGCTTTGCAAACTGCTATGTTTGTGTCGTTTGGCGGAGGCGAAATGTTGCAAATATATATGAATGCAATAACCAATTTAGATAATAGTTTGTACGCTTGTTACGATATTTTAGTTATGTGCCAACTAACATTATATTATCTATGATGGTTAAAATGTCTTTGGTCGTAATTAAAAATACGGCTCATATTCGATTTTGTACTTGCTGTCCGGGAACAGATGCCTGTGCAAATCAATAAAGTAGTCATCTGTCATACTTGCTATGTAATCAACAACAATTTGATTTTTCTCTTCTGCCGAATAGTCAATACCGTGATACTGCTTCAAGGCGTCACCTATCGGGTTAATATGATGCTTAAAGATTATTGAGTCATCATCATTCCTCTTTACATCATCAAGGAGCTTATAATAAAGCTCTTCAAACATCGGCTTGATGATGTCCTCATACTGCTGATTCATTACATCATTTTTATAAATTACTTCATAATTTTCTTTTTTTGCCGTACTTAAATCCTTGAATGCCTTGTCGCTGAGCATTATGTAATCCTTGCCGTAGCTACTTGCGTTTGCAACTATTGGGAAATTACTGCAAAGAATAATCAATACCATGAAAACTGAAAGAATTTTTAGTTGTACATTCTTTTTCATCACAAAACAATTCCTTTCTGATATAACTTGTCATTTGCAATTTTTGTATCATAATAATAACTTGCAAAATTGTCCCAACTGTTTCTTGAAAACTCTAAATCAGATGTCGTTAAATAAACACCTTTATTTTCAATATTGTTATTAATAGAGCTAAATTTTTTCAATACTTGCGAGTTAATTTTGTCAAAATTATCATTGGTATATTTAAAGCCGTTTTTAGAATAAGTATAATATTGTTCAAGACTGTCAACTTTATAATATATCACAAATGAATCATTGTCATTTATCAAGAAATCCTTTATGTTTTCTTTTGTTACAATATCATGCAATTTTCCACAATCGATTTTTATACCATTAACATTAGGGTCAACTGTTTTCAAATAGTCAACTGACCATTCAAAAATGTCTTCTAATTGATAATCATCACTAAATCCATATTCTGTTTTTGTAACGCCAAAAGTTCTTTTATTATACCTCAACTTCCAAGTTGGAGATGTAGTATACCAATCAAACGGGATGCCTAAAGAAGTGTCATCGTGAAATTTTTCGCCCTTATATTCGAGCAGAATTATATCTTTTTTGTCAAAATCATATTTATCAACCAAATATTCAACAACCTCTGCTCTGTGGTATTGAACATAAATAATATGCGCAATACCAAATATCAAAAAAGCCGCAAATATTATTGTTAATATTCGTAAAATGATTTTTTTACTCTTTTTCAAGTAAAACACCCCCTATATTAGTACTATATCACAAAACTAATTAGAATAAAAGTACAAAAATGAATATTATTAAAAGAGGTTTGCGCCAAATGTTAGGGCAAACCTCTTTTTAAGTTGTGTCTCTATTTTCACTAACAATCGCATCTCGCAAATGGGCAAATGTACTTTGAGTTTTGAGTTCTGTTGCATTGTAAAATTCCTTGCAAAAATTTTGTCAAGCACTCTTGTACTGTGAACATTGTGGTTAAAATATCTGCCGGTTTCATTATGGTATAATTCGCTCAAAAATCTTTCACCTGCGTGACCGAAGGGCGTGTGACCAATATCGTGACCTAATGCAATGGCCTCAATCAAATCAAGATTTAAGCCTAATACCGAGCCGATATTTCTCACAACTCGGGATACAAGCTGAACATGCTGTGCTCTTCTCGTTATATCGTCATTGTTCTTAAAAGAGAACACCTGCGTTTTATCAGCGTACCTATTGTAATACGGCAGGTGCATTATTTTTTCTGTGTCACGGACAAAAACAGGACGCCACAAATTAGCCTTGTCAATATCATTATTTCGTCTAACAGCATTTTCATCCTTGAATGCATAGGGATTAACCCAATGATTTTCCCTGTCATCTTTGATTTTTTGTTGTAATTCTTCATTGATTTTGTTGTATTTCAAGGCGTCTGCCATAATCTTCAACTCCGTTTCATACTTATTCTAAAATAATAAGTAATGGAATGTCAATATCTAACCCATTTTTTGTGTAGTTGACAATACCGAAGGCTATATTCGTGTGAATGACAGTACAAAATCGATTTTTCAAAATGGTTTCATGGTACAAAAAAATGCCATGTAGTAATGTATTATTAAACTATCATATTTGGAGGTATTACTATGAAAAACGAACCGATAATGGAAATTGCAAATCAGCTTATGAACGATTGCAACAATTTTGAAATTAAGAATTTAGATAACAATAGGGGCAAGGTTGATGACCTGCCGGAAATCGAGCTTTGCAGCGACTACATCAAGGCACATATTAAAGGAGAGAAAGACCAATTTAAAAAGCATATTATTGAGACAGGCAATGAAAGGATTGACGAAATAGGCTTTCTTGAAAAAGGTAGCTTTAAGCTGTTTTACACTAAAGACGAGAATTTGCAGGTGCAACGAATAACTAACAATATAATTCTCGAAGCTGTGGGTAATAGCAAAAGAGTAATGAGCCTTTCAACATATTTGTCATTTGCTGTTGGGCAATACCAAAGTACAATGATGCGAAAATTAGGCAAAGAGGATGTTGCCGATTGGTTTGACAATAAGCCGCTTTTTATCTGCGAATATTACGAAAAAGATGATATTATGGCGATTATTCAAGAAATTGATATAAAGATAGATGCACTTGGTATAGAAGTATTATATTTGCCAAACCTTGAATACTCGCTAATTAATTGCCCTGCCGAATTACAGCTTGATATTTTAAGCTATCTAAAAGACCTTGCGTTTGATAAGCAGATTTGTATTATTGCAACATTATCACCATTTTATGAGCAAGGCGATAAAGGAGTGTTTTATACTGTGCAAAAAATTGATGAAGAAGTATTTAATTCAATTTTGCCAATGGAATCAAAGCATAATGTCGTCCTTTCGGGAAATTCCTATATCTATATCGAGTGCTGGGACTATTGGGATTACAGTGTTGATGCTCCGAAAACGATACAAATAGAAAGCTCCGACGAGTTTTACACATTTGAAACAATAAGGAGTTATACATACGGAGTGAATGATTGGGAATTACCATTTTAGTAAAACGAAAAGACGAGCATTAAGACAGACAAGCATTATTGCTCGTCTCCGTTTCATGCTTATTCTAAAAAATATTAATTAATGAAATGTCAATATCTAACCTGTTTTTTGCATGGACTGTTTTTAGTACTTCTAACATTATATGATACTCTTATATAAATATACTTTTTGATAATACAGGAGGCATATAATGGAACTGATAAATAAACTTAACGAAAAGCAGTATGAAGCAGTTATCAATACTGAAGGCTATATTCGTGTAATTGCCGGTGCGGGAAGCGGTAAAACAAAGCTACTTGTAAGTAGATATGCTTATATTGTAGAAAATTACGGCATAGACCCTAAAAATATATTATGCGTTACCTTTACCAACAAAGCCGCTGCTGAAATGAAAAAGCGTATTCGTTCTATAATAGGAGATGAATTCGATACAACATTGATATGTACATATCACGGCTTTTGCGCAAGACTGCTCAGAGAAAATCCCGAAAAGTTGTTTTTTACTAAAAACTTTCAAATTATTGACACATCACAACAGCGTTCCATTCTCGGTGAAATATATCAAAAATATGAACTTAAGCTTGACCACGCAAGCTTTGGAAAAATACTAAAGGAAATCAGTATCTATAAATCATCAAATCCGAATTATGTTACTAAATTATGCAACCCTCAGAAATTACAAATATTAGAAAAAATAACCGATATAAACAACCAAATTATTGAAGAATACCTGCAAAAGCAAAAAGCTATTTATGCACTTGATTTTGATGATTTGCTAAGTTTTGCTATTTTTTTGCTCCAAACAGACGAAGAAATACGAGATAAGTGGCAGAGCAGACTGAATTATATTCAGGTTGATGAATTTCAGGATAGCTCTAAAAGAGAAATGCTTCTTATTGATATCCTTTCACAAAAGCATAAAAATTTAATGATTGTCGGCGATCCGGATCAGAACATTTATGAGTGGAGAGGTTCAGAGGTTGAACTTCTTCTTGATTTCAATAAAAGCCACAATCCCACCAAGACAATCTTTCTTAACAGAAATTATCGCTCAACTCCTCAAATTCTTCAATGTGCAAATACTGTTATTGAGCATAATAAAATGCGTCTAAAAAAAGATTTATATACTCTATCCGATAACGGTGAAGAAGTAATTCATTTTCATTCAAAAAATGATGATGCTGAAATGAAAACACTTGTTGACAATATCAAACAGCTTCACAAAACACAAAAATACAAATATTCTGATATTGCCGTTTTGTACCGTTCTTCTTTTTTGTCAAGACTTGTAGAAAAGAAATTAGTTGAAAACAATATCCCATATGAGATATACGGCGGAGTTAAATTTTATCAGCGTATGGAGGTACTGGACATAATTGCGTACCTTCGCCATATTGCTTTTGATGATGATATTTCTTTCAAGCGTATTGTAAATAAGCCAAGAAGAAAATTCGGCAGAGTAAAAATGGCGGCACTTGAAGATTTGCAGGAAGAGAATTACTTTGACAACGGTATTGCTAAAAATACCGGTCTTTACAATGTTTTAAAAGAACATATCGGTGACAAGTGCTTTAAGGGAAGCAACGTCAGTTCTTTAATTGAATTAACTGAAAAAATTCGTAATGAAAAAAGCAGAATGAAAATTACGGAAATTGTTAATATGGTCTGCAGTGATTCGGGATATGAAGAATATATAAGGGAACTGGGTGATGAAGAACGGCTTGATAACTTAACGGAATTTAAACGAATTGCCGATGAGTTTGAAAAAACCTTTGGTGAAGATTTATCACTTGAAGAATTTTTACAGCAAATTTCATTGCAGTCCAACGAGAACGAGGAATCCTCAAAGGAAACGGTAAAGCTTATGACTATTCACGCTGCAAAGGGGTTAGAATTCCCGGTTGTGTTTATTATGGGCTTTACAGAAAGCGTTTTTCCGTCATCAAAAACAATAGAAAACAGGGGTGAAGGCGGTCTTGAAGAAGAGAGAAGACTTTGCTATGTTGCAATTACAAGAGCTATGGAACGGTTGTTTTTAATGGATAGCGAGGGCTATTCACAAAACGGCATTAAAAAACTTCCGTCACGTTTTCTTGATGAAATCGGAATTGAAAACTATAACAGAATCGGAGTAATAACCGATGAACTCGAACGTGAAAAAAGACAATATATTTCCCGCAACTCAATAAAAACATTGTGCACTCCTTCAAAAACAGCAGGTGATGAGGTCGAGCATCACATATTCGGAAAAGGAAAAATTATCAGCGTGGACAATAAAGATTCAAGTTACCTCATTCAGTTTGATAATTTAGAGCAGCCGAGAAATATTGTAAGAAATTATTTTACCGAAGAATTTCAAAACAATCTTAAAAAGAATATTGAAAAACAAATTGCGACAACCGATAGTAATAGCCAAAGAAATAATGAAACAGCACTTCCAAAGCAAGAGTCTGAAGCAACAGAGAGAGACAAGAAAAATGAAGATTTGTTAAATGATTTTAAGGCTGAAGAAACTATTGATGTTCCTGTATTAAAATCTGCCAACGCGAACAATATCAATAATGATATAGATAATTCAACAGAAATTGCACTGAAAAAGCAGCTTGAAGACAGTGAAAACCTTTGGAAACGTGATGATGTTCCCAAAAGTGGCTGGATTTGTCAAGGAGTAACCGATTTGGGAGCACCCGTAGGTATTTGTCAAATGTGCGGTTATCAAATAATTAGGTATGTTCACCATATGTATCACGAGAATTACGGGAATATAGATGCAGGATGTATTTGTGCAGGAAAAATGGAAGGAAATATAGATGCCGCAAAACTGCGTGAGCGTGATATTAAAAGTAAGGCGCAACGCAAAGAAAGCTTCCAAAAGCGCAAGTGGAAAACCTCAAAAAACGGAAATTCATATGTAAAAGTAAAAAATCACATTGTTGTTTTATATCAAAGAAAAACAGACGGCATTTGGAAATACTCAATTGATAATGTGTTTTGCGTTGAAATATTTGAAAGTCGTGATGAAGCAAAGAACGCAGCATTTGAAGCACTTGAAGAAATCATCAGTAAATCAAAATAATATGTACGAAAAAAGTCGCATAAGGTATTGTATTATTGTGCCGTAAGATGTAAAATATTTATGAGGTGATTTAATGGCAATCGGCAGACCAAAGAAAATGATGAATATGTATATCCTTGATATTCTCAAGAGAAACACCGATATTGACCACGCAATAACCCAAAAGGAAATTCAGCACAGGCTTGAAAGTGATTATGATATGGTCGTTGACAGAAAGGCTGTTAAGGCTAATCTTGAGGACTTTATCAATGACGGCACATACGATATTTACTGCGAAACGAAAACCCGTTTAATGCCTAATGCAAAAACAGGAGAGTTAGAGAAAAGCGAGGTTTGCACAGGCTTTTACTATGAGTCAAAATTTACGGATTCAGAGTTAAGACTGCTTATTGACTCCGTTCTTTTTTCAAAAAGCATTCCAACTCACAACAAGTCGGCTATTATTGATAATCTAAAATCTCTTTCAAACAAGTATTTCAAATTCAATGTCGGTCATATTAAATCCTTTGAATCTGCCGACAGAGAGATTAACAAAAATCTGTTTTTAACTATTGAAACGCTCAACGAGGCTATTGATAAGGGACTTCAGGTTAAGTTCCATTACAACGAATACGGTGCAGATAAAAAATTACATAACCGTCTTGACGATAACGGAGAGCCGAGAGAGTACATAATCAACCCTTATCAAATTGTTGCCGCAAACAGCAGATATTATCTTATATGCAACTATGATAAGTATGACGATTTGGCAAATTACAGGCTTGACAGAATAACGGATATTGAGCTTTTGGAAACTCCGAGAAAGCCGAAGAACAAAGTGCAGGGACTTGTTGGTCTTGACATTGCCCAGTATATGAACGAGCATATTTATATGTTTACCGGCAAATCTGTCAGCGCAAAATTTGAAGCACCAAAGTATTTGATTTCGGATATTCTTGATTATTTTAAGGCAGATGTAAATTTCAAGGAGCTTGAAAATGACCAAGTTCTTGCAACAGTTAAGGTAAACGAAACAGATATGCAGCTATGGGCAAGACAGTATTGTGGTCAAATTAAAATAATAGAGCCACAAAGCTTAGCCGAAGCCTGCAAACAAGATATTTTAGATGCATTAGCATTGTATGAGGATTAATTATGAATTTAAGTAAATCAAAATATGTAAGAGGACTGCAATGTCCGAAAATGCTGTGGATGGATAAGTATATGCCAGAGCAGGCACCTGAAAATCCAAATCTTGAAGCTATCTTTGCAACAGGAAATATGGTTGGTGATTTGGCAATGCAATACTTTGGCGATTTCGTTGAGGTTACCGAATTAAAAGAGGACGGCAAGCTTGATCTTGGTAAAATGATTGAGCGTACCAAAGAAGAAATTGAAAAAGGCACAAACAATATTTGTGAGGCATCTTTTAGTGAAGGCGGCTTATATTGTGCTGTTGATATCTTACATAAAAATCCTTATGGCTGGGATATTATTGAAGTTAAAAGCTCAACCGATGTTCATCCAGTATATTATGAAGATATGACATATCAGCTTTATGTCTTAAGGAAGGCTGGGCTTAATATTACGGGCGTATATAATATGCACCTAAACAGTAACTATGTGCGCAAGGGCGAGCTTGATTTAAAGCAGTTATTTGTTCTTGAGGATTGCACAGAAATCTGTACCTTTAAGCTTGCTGATGTTCAGGATAATATTGACAATATCGTTGATTATCTTGATAAAACTGGAGATGTTGAACCGGTTAAAGATATTGATATGTGTTGCGAAGAACCATACAAGTGTGCTTATTATGATTATTGCTCAAGGCATTTGCCATCGCCTTCTGTATTCGATATAAATAGGCTGAAGAAAGCTAAGAAATACGAATATTATCATAATGGCATTGTGTCATTTGAGGATGTATTTATGAAAGCGCCAAAGCTTTCGGACAAGCAATGGATGCAGGTTGATGCAGAATATAAGAATCTTCCACCATATATTGACAAATTGGGAATCAAATCTTGCCTTGACGAATATACATATCCAATTTATTATTTTGATTTTGAAACATATCAACAGCCGGTTCCTATGTTTGACGATTCAAGACCATACCAGCAAATTCCGTTCCAGTATTCGCTACATATTCAGTACGAAAAAGGTGGCGAATTAGAGCATCGAGAGTATTTAGGCGATCCAACAAAGGACCCAAGGCGTGCACTTTGCGAGCAAATGTGTAGAGATATTCCAAAGGATGCTTGTGTTCTTGTGTATAATGATGCATTCGAAAAAACACGAATAAAAGAAATGGCTGCAATTTATCCTGACCTTGCAGAGCATTTGATGAATATTCATGATAATATCAAAGATTTAATGAAACCATTTCAGTTCAAGTATTATTATTCTAAGGAGCTTGAAGGCAAATACACAATTAAATTGGTGTTGCCGACTCTTTGCCCAAATGATCCCGAGCTTGATTATCACGCACTTGACGGAATCCACAATGGTGGCGAGGCGATGAATGCCTATCCCGACCTTGTAAATCACACACCCGAGGAGCAGGCAATCATTCGCAAAAACCTCCTCGCCTATTGCCGACTTGATACTCTGGCCATGGTCAAGGTGCTTGAAAAGCTGTATGATATGTGTTAAACTGCAAGTAAAGATAGAAAAGAAAAACAAATAAGTGAATATAAAAAATGGTTTAGAAGGGTAGAATATGGAACTAGATTATAATAAAATAGAACTGCTTAAAAGACAGTTTAACTCTTTATCAAAAGACGATGCACCTACTTTTTTAAGTGTAATTGACCATGATTATTTTGAGGTTTTTATGTCGGCGTTAATTGGATACGCTATAAAGAATGATTTAGCATTCACAAAAGGACTATTAAAATACTATTTTGATGAGTTAGATCTGGAAAAAAATGAAAATTTTGATTTCGACTTGTCTCAAGTCCAAGTTGAATTAGAAAAAGGAATGGATGGTCGTCGTGCTGATCTATTAATAAAAATTGCTAACAGTGATAAAATGGATTGGACTATTACTATTGAGAATAAAACTAATACAGCAGAACATGATGAACAAACAAAAGACTATCAAAAATGGGTGAATAATAATTTTAAAAATTCCTATAATGCTTTTTTATATCTTGTTCCCGATTATAATGACTCAAAACCATCATCGAAAAGTTTTAAACGCATTACATATTCCGAATTAAATAGAATGATAGAAAATGATGATGATTATATTATTAGAGATTTGAAGACGCATATTAAACAACGATTGGAGAAAAACAATATGGAAATCTTAGATAATGAAAAAATACTTATAGATGATTATTTTAAGTTTAGCACGGTTTTGGACGAGCTTGCATTAAAAGCAAAAAAAAGAAAAAATGACTTGATCGATGGTTTTAAAACGAAATTAATAAGCGAAAAAATTCGAGTTGTAAGTGAAGGAAATAATGTTGATTCTGATGATTTGATAATAGAGAATATAGGTGCAAGATCAGTATTAGGGACAAGTTCATATAGATTGTATAAAGCTTCTTGGTGGGAACAACGTAAGTATTATCTATATTTAGAAATAAAATTTTCTAATACAATTAACGGACCTTTCGATTTGATAACATTTCAACAAACGATTATGAGTTATTCTGGTAATAGTGATAGCATAGTAAAAAAATACTATATTGACAATAGAACTAATAATAATGAAAAAATAAATCGATATTATGTACTAAACAAAGAAGAATTCACAACTGAATCAAACGATTGGAATAAAGATGAATGGAAAACAAGTTTCATTAATGCAGCAGTGGATTATTTTGAAAATAGAATAGGAGAATGTGATGATATATCTGTGGCATTAAAAAATTTGTTTGATGAAAAAATTTAGAGTATGACCTATGTAATTTCTGACCTTCACGGTTATCCACTTGAAAAATTTAAAATGCTGCTTGACAAAGCCGGCTTTTGTGATAATGACGATCTGTTTATTTTAGGTGATGTGATTGACAGAAATGGTGACGGCGGTGTTGGGATTTTGCAGTGGCTACTTTCTCAATACAATGTTCAGCTTATTCTCGGTAATCACGAGGCAATGCTTTTGTCCTGCTCGTTTGTGTTGGAGCAGGTAACAGACGAGTTTGTCGAGTCATTGTCAAAGCATAATCAGATTGAGATTTTGAGCGAGTATATGTTCAACGGCGGTGATGTTACATTAAAGGCATTAAGCGACCTTAATAAATGCTCGCCGGAGACAGTTGCAAACATATTTGATTATCTTCGTGAGGCACCGCATTACGATATAGTTGAAATAGGCGGCACAAATTATTTGCTGACACACAGCGGTATTGATAATTTTGAAAAGGGCAAGCCGTTATCAAGCTATACACCTGATGATTTTCTGTGGAACAGACCGAAGCTTGACGATGAATATTTTGAAAAATCAATAACCGTTTTCGGTCATACTCCCACAATCTGCTTCGGGGAGGAATATAAAGGTAAAATCATCAAAACAAAAACTTGGATTGATATTGATGTGGGTGCATCAGGCGGATTTGAGCCAGTTCTCCTACGCCTTGATGATATGGCAGAGTTTAGAAACTAAATAAAACAATTAACACCACGGTTTAGGCTGTGGTGATTTTTTATGTCCTAATTTTTCCACATGCTATATGCTTTAATAATCTTGAAAAGCAAAGGAGAATAAATATGAAAACTGGAGTGTTTTGGGTTATTGATGATGAGCTTATTGCCATACCTTTTGACAAGTTCAAATATATTGAGGGTATTGCAAAGTCTGGCGGAACATATAATCACGAAAAGCTGTGGCGATTAGTTAAGCCAAAGGGTTGTAGTAAGAAATACAATTATTACCCAAGAGGCAGAGTGGTAAATGGTGCAAAGGGAAAAACAATTATTTATATGAACTCTAATATAAAGAGTGAATTTATACACGCCATCAGCTCAGCGTTTGAAATAGAAAAAGAGCCGACTATAAAATATGATTATAGCCAGCATTATGAATGTTATTTAGATTAAGGAGGATGTTATAAATAATATTCTTAAAGAAGATTTGGATATTCAAAAAATCTATAATGTAGCAGCAAGATATTATCGAACTGTTTTGGAAAGAAAGAGTTTTGTGATTTTATACAAAATTATAAGAAAGATGAAATCTTGTGATTATAGGAGAACATTATGGATATTTTGCGATTTATCAATTCAAAGGATATAAGAAATCATTTGAAAGGAATTAATTATCAATTCAACACCCTTGAAGCTGCTTGGCTTATTTATCAATCAACAAATTACACACTTTATGAAAAGCTTGATGCGTTTGAAGAGCTTATGCAATGCTATGGTAGTTTATTACATTCTACCATAGGGGGTCTGTTTTTTCTATTGTCCATTTTTTACGGACTTGTTCATTATTACTTTAAGCCCTCTTTTTTCTTGAAATGTCTCTCAAATTTTTTGCTCATTTCAATTCATGTTACGATTTGGATTTGAGCGATGTCTCTCAAAAGTCTCAGTCATAAATGCCCTAAATCGCACCAA
>ERZ1106973.2456-NODE-2456-length-13854-cov-24.890209_pt1 | contig 13854 bp, 8 predicted proteins | sample MGYA00403686_ERZ1106973 | MGnify/ENA primary metagenome ERZ1106973 (study PRJEB35170, sample SAMEA104062408) | human gut metagenome | biome: human gut; feature: human-associated habitat; material: faeces | place: Denmark | collected 2012-11-06 ...
CCCACAAGTAGAGTCAGAGTCTACCGCACTACCACTATGCAAATCCCCATTATTCAGTTTGTCTGCCGCGCCGTGCGCTGCTGACAAGGGATATTATACTCAAAAGGCCCGCGCTTGTCAACCATTTTTTTATTTTTTCTGCAAAAGTTTTCCCGCTGTTCTCCTGCCCGCAGAAATGCACCGTGGAAGCGTGTAAATTTTCTGCGCTTCTCTTGACAGCGGCCCCCATCCGGAATAATCTTATACTATAAACAGGTAGGTCTCCGGGCAGACTGACTTTGAAAGGCAGAACGCGCGGCGCTGAATACCAAATGAAAGAGGGCTTTTGAATGAAAAAACGTGTTGGAATCCTGACCTCCGGCGGCGACTGTCCGGGTCTGAACGCCACCATCCGCGGCGTAGCAAAAGCACTGTATGCCCGCATGGGCGATAACGTGGAGATCATTGGCATCCTGAACGGATACAGCGGCCTGATCAACGGCGACTACAAGGAGATGTGCGAGGACGATTTCCGCGGCATCCTGACGCTGGGCGGCACCATTCTGGGCACCAAGCGCACCCCCTTTAAAATGATGCGTGTGGTGGAGGACGACAACATTGATAAAGTTGCCGCCATGAAAAAGACCTACAAGGAAGCCAAGTTGGACTGCCTGCTGTGCCTGGGCGGCAATGGCACCCACAAAACCGCAAACCTGCTCTCGCAGGAGGGTCTGAACATCATCGGCCTGCCCAAGACCATTGATAACGATATCTATGGTACCGACGTAACCTTCGGCTTCCACACCGCCGTGGACATTGCCACCGATGTGATCGACCGCATCCACACCACCGCAGGCAGCCACAGCCGCGTGATGTGCATTGAGATCATGGGCAACAAGGCAGGCTGGCTGACGCTGTACTCCGGCATTGCCGGCGGTGCAGATATTATCCTGCTGCCGGAACAGCCCTATGATATCGACCGTGTGTGTTCTGCCGTGGAACGCCGCGCAAAGAAGGGTTCCAACTTCTCCATCATCGCTGTGGCCGAGGGTGCCATCAACTGCGAGGAAGCCGGCATGAAGCGCAAGGAATGGATGGCAAAGCGCGCCGAGGCAGGCTTTGGTACCACCGCCACCAACCGCATTGCACAGGCCGTGCAGAAAAAAACCGGCATGGAGACCCGTGTGTGCATCCCGGGCCACATGCAGCGCGGCGGCAGCCCCAGCGCCTACGACCGTGTGCTGGCCACCCAGTTCGGCAGCTATGCGGCAAAGCTGGTGGAGATCGAGCGCTACGGCGTGACCGTTGCCATGGTGAACCGTCATGTCACCGAGAACCGTCTGGCCGACATTGCAGGCAAGACCCGCAACGTGCCGGAGAACTGCGACCTGCTCACCGTCGCCCGCCGCATGGGCATCAGTCTGGGTTGATTACCATTTGAATGCTCTCCGCTTTGCTCTGAGCATTTTTAGCGGAATAATTATTTTTATTGGGGATTCCTGAAAATCTGCGGATTTTCAGGAATCCCTTTTTCACCGGAAGGGTCCCAACCGGCAGATGCTTCAAACAAACGGAATGCCGTTTTCCGCTGCACCCCCTCCCGTGAAAATGCAGATCCCGGCAGACCGCAGTCTGCCGGGATCTGCTCTATTCAGAAATACTGTTTCCGTTGAAGATGGCCAGAGTGCAACGGTGGCCATTCAAAATCGTCTGCCGGACAAATCAAAGGTCCGTCACATCATGCCGGGTGGGCTGGCCTTTTTCAAAGGCAATTGCGCTTTCCAGCACACCGCGCACCATGCTCTCCACATCCTCGTGGGTGTAGAAAGCCGTGTGGTCGGTCAGGATCACATTGGGCATGCTGCGCAGAGCCGCCAGCTCCGGGTTCGGGATCACATCGCCCATGCGATTATAATAGTACAGGCCGTTCTCATTTTCCAGCACGTCCAGGCCCGCCGCGCCAATCTTGCCGCTTTCCAGCCCGGCGATCAGTGCATCGCTGTCGATCAGCTTGCCGCGGGCGGTGTTGATGATGGTCACGCCCGGCTTCATACTCTCAATTGCTTTGGTGTCGATGAGATGGTGATTCTCCTCCGTAGCGTTAGTGTGCAGAGTGATGACATCGCTTTCCGCCAGCAGGGTCTCCAGCGGCACATACTCGGCGATCTTCTTTACCTCCTCGTTGGGGTACAGGTCGTAGGCCAGCAGGCGGCAGCCAAAGCCGGACAGATGCTGCAGCACCGTGCGGCCAATGCGGCCCGTACCGATCACACCCACAGTGCAGTTGGAAATATCGCGGCCGATTTTTCCCTGCAGGGAGTAGTCCTGCGCTTCGCCGCGCTTGAGGATGTGCCCTGCCTTGCGCAGGCTCATCAGCATCAGCATAATGGCAAAATTTGCAACGCCGTTTGGCGGATAATCCACATTGGCCACCTTCATGCCCAGTTCCCGGGCCGTCTCGCGGTCTACGTGGTCGTAGCCGATGGAACGGCAGCAGATGGACTTTACGCCCAGCTCGTGAAACCGCTTGACCATAGGCGCGCTCATATCGCAAGGCGTTAGCGACACGGCATCATAGCCCTTTGCCAGTTCAGCATTTTCCAGCGTGGGATACTCCTGCGTAGAGCCAAACTCAACATCCAGCTGCGGTGCCAGCCGCTGCGCGATGCCCAGCTCATCGTAGGGGCGCAGGGTGTAAAAAAAGACTTTTGTTGCCATAAAACTTCCCTCCCGGCTTATTTTGTACCTATTGTAGCACGTTCTGCACAGATGGATGCATTTTACTGCGTGAATTTTGTTCATCTTAAAAATGAGGATTCATCTTTCCATATGAATGCGCGCAAAACAGTTGTAAATTGTCGGAAAAGAGGGTATGATAAAGGAACTGAGAAGTATACATCACTAAAATATAGAAGGAGTGTGCCTTATGCGCGCTTATGAACGGCTTTTGAATTATGTCCGGGTGCATACCACCTCGGACGAAAACTCCGGTACGCACCCTTCCGCTGAACGGGAGTTTGACCTTGCCCGCCAGCTGGTGGAGGAGATGAAGGCCCTCGGCATGGAGGATGCCCATGTGGACGAGCACTGCTACGTCTATGGCACCCTGCCTGCCACGCCCGGCTGTGAGGATCAACACGCTCTGGGCCTGATCGCCCACATGGACACTGCCGACGATGCCAGCGGTGAGAATGTGCAGCCCGTTGTGTGGGAAAACTACAACGGCGGCGACGTAACTCTGCCCGCCACCGGCATGGTGATGAAGCCCTCTGTGTTCCCCTTCCTTACTTCCATGAAGGGCGAGACCCTCATCACCTCAGACGGTACCACCCTGCTGGGTGCCGACGATAAGGCCGGTATTGCCGAAATTTTGACCGCTGTTGAGACCATTCAGGAAAAAGGCCTGCTCCATGGCAAGCTGTGTATCGCCTTTACTCCGGATGAAGAGATCGGCGAGGGTGCAGAGCTGTTCGATATTCCGGGCTTCGGTGCCGACTTTGCCTATACGGTGGACGGCGGCGATGCCGGTTCCATTGAGTACGAGAACTTCAACGCCGCTTCCGCCACCGTGACCATCCGCGGCTTCTCGGTGCACCCGGGCACCGCCAAGGACACCATGATCAACGCTTCCAACGTAGCAATGGAGTTCCACGGTGCTCTGCCCGTCACGGCCCGGCCGGAGACCACCGAGGGCCGTCAGGGCTTCTACCACCTGTGCCAGATGTACGGCGATGTGACCACCGCAAAGCTGGGCTACATCCTGCGCGACCACGATGCCGCAAAGCTGCAGTTCAAGAAGGACAACATGCTGGATATTGCCGAATTTTTGAACGGAAAGTACGGCGAAGGCACCGTGACCGTGGAGATCAAGGACAGCTACCGCAACATGCTGGAAAAAATCAAGCCGCATTTCCACTTAGTAGAGACCGCCCGCAAAGCCACCCGCATGGCCGGGCTGGAACCGGAGGAAATTCCGGTGCGCGGCGGCACCGACGGTGCCATGCTGAGCTGGAAAGGCCTGCCCTGCCCCAATCTGGGCACCGGCGGCTTCAATTTCCACGGCGTATGCGAGTGCATCACCGCTGAGCGCATGGACCGCTGCACTGAGATCTTGCTGAACATCATCAAATTGTACGCAGAGTAAATTTTATTTTTCAATATACAAAAAGTGGGTGCTATTTTCGGATAGCACCCACTTTTATTATACTCTGACGCTTATTTCTACGACTCCACTCGTGAAAATGCATTTGGAGCAGCCCTGCGGTTGCGTAGCAATGAAAGCCCCAGTGGGGCTTTCAAGCAGGCGAGCGATCTGCGTTAGCAGATGGAAGGGATTCGCCCTGACAAGCGTCGGGGCTGTGACAAATGCGAAAAATAAAAATCAAATTCCACCGAACATGCCCAGAGTACAACGACGACGACCGCTGCCTGCGGCAGAAGCAGGGAGGAGTTGTTGGGGCCGCGGCCAGCAAGACACGAATGCCGCTCAAGGCATGAAGTGGATGCTGGGAGCCGCAACTCTAGGAGGGCATTCAAAATCGTTTAACCAACGTTGATATGCCCCACCGGCATGATCTTCCGTTTGTTGTCATCCGGCTTTGCCGTCAGGCTCATGGCCAGCGACACCGGGCCGACACGGCCCATGAACATGACCAGCATATACAGGATCTTTGCGCCCCGGTTCAGCTGAGCGGTAACGCCCACCGAAAGGCCAACTGTGCCAAAGGCAGAGCAGGACTCGAAAATAGCGTCAATGACCGATACCGCCTCCGAAGTGTTGTAGTACACCACCACAGCCGAGCCAACCGCCGCCAGCCCGCCGAGCACGATAATGGTCAAAGCACGATAAACCGTCTTGGACTCGATGTGGTGCTCTGCGATCACACAGTCATCGCGGCCCTGAGCCACACTGCGGATCGTCAGGATGATCACAGCGAACGTAGTCACCTTCACGCCGCCGCCGGTAGAGCCGGGTGCCGCACCAATGAACTGCAGCGCGCTCATCAGCAGTTTGGTGATGGGGCCGCAGGCCGCAAGGTCGATGGTATTCATGCCCGCAGTACGAGTGGACACCGACTGGAACAGCGCCGCCATCAGCTTGCCGGGCACAGAGAGCCCGCCCATGCTGGCAGGATTGTTCCACTCCATCAGCGCGATGAGCGCCGCGCCGCCGAGCCACAGGATCACCGAGAAGCTCAGCACCACCTTGGCCTGCAGGGAAAGCCGGTGCTTTTTGCGGTATTGACCGATCTCCACCCATACCATGAAACCCAGACCGCCGGAGATGATCATGAACATCACAACGGCCTGAACATAGTAATTGTTCACATAGGGTGCCAGTGAGGAATACTGGCCGAACCGGCCAAACAGATCAAAGCCCGCGTTACAGAAAGCCGAGATGGCCGTGAACACGCTCACCCAGATGCCTTCCAGCCCGAACTGCGGCACAAAGGCGAACAGCAGCAGCACAATGCCAATGCCTTCAAACAGGCCAGCCAGTCCCACCACGATCTTCAGCACGTCCTTGGCCTGCGCATATCCGTCCGCTGAGACGCTTTCTCCCAGCAGCCGCAGATCGCGGAAGCCCATGCGCCGCCGCATAGCCAGCGCGAAGAAGCTGGTGAGGGTGACCAACCCCAGACCACCCACCTGAATGAGCAGCAGGATCACCGCCTGCCCAAAGTAGGTGAACTGGGTCCAGGTATCCCGCACGATCAGACCAGTAACGCAGGTAGCGCTTGTGGCGGTGAACATGGCATTCAGCACATCCAGCCGCCCGTGCTTGCTGGCAACCGGCAGGCTGAGCAGAAAGGTGCCCAGCGCGATCACGATGACAAAGCTCACACAGATGATCTGCGTAGGCGTATACATCCCCTTGCGCTTGCCCGCCGGGCGGTAAAACAGCTTTTTCCCTTTTGCTTTTTCCATAAGCTCCTCCGCACGCGGCAAAGCCTGCCGCGGCTATTTTCATTTCCTCTATAGCATACACCATTTTGCCCGCCGGTTCAACTTGATTTTATCCGCAAAATGCTGTATTATAATAGGGTATCCGTCTCCGTAGCTCAGTTGGATAGAGCGCAAGCCTCCTAAGAATTCGGTCAACCTGATACCTTGGGTGCAGAAGTGATTGCTCTAATCAAAAGCAAGGCCGGGGATCAGAGTTTTCCCAACAAATTTTGATGCAACAACTTCACCATCGTCCCAGTTGCAATGCAGTCGGTCACTTCGTTGTGAAAAGCATTCCACACATTTGTTTCCAAGTGCGTCGAATTTCAAAAAATCAACGATAATACATAATATGCCTCAGTAGCTTAGCTGGATAAAGCGCCTCCCTCCTAAGGAGGAGACCGCAGGTTCGAATCCTGTCTGGGGTATCCCTTTAAGAAAATGCGAAGGTCATTTTTCCATGTGAAAGACGATCTTCGCATTTTTCATTTTGAACCTATCACCAAAATTAGCCAGCTAATGCCATTAGCAGAATTTTCAGTTCCAGCTAATAAAATCAGGCTTCCAGCTAATGAAGCCCCATAAAGCACCTTTTGAGCTCTGTTTTCCCGCTCTCTGCTAAAATTGGTAGCCGCTTTCCTGTAAATCCATGTAAATAGAAGATAAACTGTGTATCGTGATCGAGTGCGGCAATGCCCTGTTACAAAAGGGCTATGCTGATTTGCCCGCCATGTGGCAGGATGTGCCGAACAACGAGGTTTTGGAAGAACTGTTTCAGGTGCTCAACCTCTCCCGTCCGCAGGATTTTGAGGGACACAGCCTGTCGGTCAGCGATGTGATCGCACTTAAACGCAACGGCAATGTATCTGTGCATTATGTGGACAGCATCGGCTTCAAAGATTTACAGGGGTTTCTGGACAAGCAGCCGGAACGCCCTTCGGTGCTGATGAATCTCAAAGAAAAGTGTGATGCCCCGAAGTGCAACCCTACCGTCTGCCGGAAAGCGAGGGATGAACATGAACTTTGACCACGAGGAATTGACCCTGATGATGCTCTACAACACCGGCACCCGGCTGGGGCTTATCCACGAACTGCGGCTGATGCAGTGCTACCTGATGCCCGACGAAACTGCCCTGCGGGAGCTGTCGGAGGGTGTTATCGAAAAGCTGAAACTGGTGACCGATGCAGAGTTTGCCGAGTTGGAATTTCCGCTCGACTGACTTTTGCCGCCTGCGGGCGGCATACATATTCTCTTTTACAATGCCATTTGGTGTGGTATACTGAACTCGACAATTCGGAAAGTTGCAGGGGTAACAGAAATGAAAAATAGAATAATCGGTATTATATTTTTAACTGTCTTTGTGTCAATCAACCTTTGGGCCATTCTGACAAAGAACTATTCCAATTCATTTCTGGCAGGAATTGCAGGAATGTGTCTTGTTACCGCAATTCTTTATCTCCGAAAAGGAAAAAAATAATCAAATTCCTGTTTGAGAGGATCAGCCGATGGACAAAACATTTCAGAAATTATTACAGACTGACATTGATCTTTCATCCTTAGGCGTAGAACGCCGTACAGATAACGAACCGTATTTTTGCACACCAAAGGGTGCGTCTGTATTTGGTTGGACCGGTGTGGATGGAATCCACTTCTGTTTTGTTCGTGGCTTTGGCGGTATGGTTTTTGCTGTCAGCCCGGCGAACACATTTCCAAACTATGTTCATCCGTTGGCAAAAAATTTCGCTGATTTTCTGCGGCTACTGCTTGCCTGCGGCGATGTGGCAGCATTGGAGCAGGCATGGATGTGGGATAAGGCACAATTTGAAACCTTCTTACAGGACAACCCTCCCACGCAGGAGCAGCAGGAAACCCTTGCGCTTGTCGCTACGAAATTAAAGCTGATGCCAATGGAGCGGCCATGGGCATATATCAAAGAGCTTCAGGCATCTTTTGATTACAGCAAAATCAAGTACACCAAAGAATATTACGATGTTGTGGACCAGAACGCAAAACCAGCTATCCCGGAGTGGAAAGTCTACTTTGAGGGAAACTTCTGGGGACATTCGGGAAAAGAACGTGCCGGAACAGAAGTCCCCTTGAATCAGCAATTTGAATGGGCCGGGCATCATTGGATCATTCCTGCGGCGTATTCGTGCAGCAAGGGGTTCGTTGTGGACTTTTGTATGCGTACCCCGGAGGAAGACATTCGCAAGTTCATGACTAAATGGGATTTACACCCCGAAAACGACTCTTGTGAATACTTCACGCAGGAGCAGCAACTGCAAATAGATTTAGAAAATCCACTTTGTCTTGACTTTATTCCTCGTTTGGAATTGAACGGGAAAACAATGCTGACCTCCCACGGTTGCTCGGTGGTCTTTAATCCATGTTTGCCAGACGGGATGATCAATGAAGCGGAAGCAAAGTGGGCATTGGAACACTATGATTTGGATACATCCTATGGGTGGATGGTTTTTCGGGCGGCATTTCCGTGGACAAGCAAACGCCGTCCTGAAATAAAATCCCTCTCCCTTACGATGGAGCAACGGCCATGCCGTGTGCCGGGACCACATTTCCAGACACACGCTCCCGGTGATTCGTTTTCTTTCCTCCATCCGGTCAGCGGAACAAACTATACATTGACCGTGCAGGAAATAGAGCAACAAACAATTCCTCAAAAGTGTTTCGGTTCTGACCGCTGGGTTTATCCGGCACATTTTACCGTCATGCGTTATACGCTTTTCCCTGAATCGGAGGAAGATATCTCGATTTGTGATTGCTGCGATGGAGATAAGCCTATGGAAATTGCTGTGGAGGGAGACTCCTTCACGCCGGAAACCCAAAATAATGCTTGCGTAGGCATTATCGGTGGAGCTGACGGACCAACAGTGATTATGACTGGAGAAAAATCACAAGGCAGGCTTTATGCTGCTTGCTCAGCACTGCACTTTGAGCCGGTTCGGGATGATGTAGAGTGGTGCACAATGTTCAGTATTAAGAATTTTGATGAAACGACGATCAACCTTATATAACAGGAATACGATGACGACTTTCAGTTTGTCGATGGTTGTCAACTGGGATAATGTCATAGGGCATTGTTCCGAAATTTTTTCATAACCCGCAAAAAGTGGGCTTGATAGAATACTTTCATAAAATACCTTAGATTCCATAAGCGAGTGACCTGAAAAGGCCGCTCGCTTTTTTGTTTACAACGAGATTGAAGGGAGGAACGCTATGCCAAGCAAAACCGAAGAATACCTCGCCCTTGCCCAGCGCACGGCGAACGGCTTGACCCGGTACTGGGAAAGCTGGACGGATTACCTGACCACTGCATCCCGGCTGTACAAGTATCCCTTTGCGGACCAGTTGATGATCTACGCCCAGCGCCCGGATGCCACCGCCTGCGCCGACTTTGACATCTGGAACAACCGGATGAACCGCTATGTGCGCCGGGGTGCCAAGGGCATTGCTCTGCTGGACGAATCCAGTGGATTCCCTCGACTGCACTACGTTTTTGACGTAAGCGACACCGGGGTGCGCCGCAATTCCCGTGACCTTGACCTGTGGCAGTACAACGATGACCTGAAACAGCCAGTTTCGGAAATGTTGAGAAAGACCTACGGCATCAGCGGAGAGCGTGTCAGCCAGCAGCTTGCGGATGTTGCCGGAAAATTGGTGGCAGATTACTGGGACAACAACGGCGGCGACATTCGCGCCATCGTTGACGGCTCGCTCTTGATGGATTATGATGAAGCCGGGGTGGAGATGCAGTTCAAGTCCGCTGCCGCCATCAGCGTCACCTACACGCTGCTGGAACGCTGCGGCTTTGAGCCGACAGGGTGGTTCGATAAGGACGATTTTCAGGCAATCTACAATTTTTCCACCCCGGATAGTGTCTACGCCCTCGGCGCAGCCGTCAGCGACATGAGCCGGGAGGTCTTACGCCAAATTGAGCGCACCGTTAAAACAACCATTCGCCGCCGCAATGCAGAAAGGAGCCAGTATGAATATGAACAGCAGGAACGTGACCTACTCGACCGTAGGGGACTACCAGCTCCCGAACCTGATCCTGAACCAACCCCGGAAGCCGCTGGGCAAGTACGGCAGGCTGCGCCGGACCTACCTGAAGGAGCATCGCCCGGTGCTGTACCACACGATGCTGATGAACGGGAGCCTGTACCCGCATCTGATGGAGGTGGAGCAGACGGCAGAGAGCCGGATGCAGCAGACCATGGAGCAGCTTCTGAAGCAGGACCCAGCCCCGGACAAAGCGCAGAATCAACTGATGTGGGTGCAGCACATGAACAGCCTGAAAGCACAGGCAGAGGAACTGGTGCTGACGGAGCTGATCTACAGCTAAGTTTTCTGGATGCCGTCCTTCCCACCGAAGCCCAGCAAATTGAAAAAATCGACCGAGCGGAGAGTGAAAAAACGCCCTCCGCTTTTGTTTTGTCGCAGGCTGAAATTGAGAACGAGCTGCGGCGGCATGGTTCAGGGTTTGCCGGCGGCAAACAGCGCATTATGGCGCTGTACCAGACCCAGCCTGACCGCAAACTCCGTGCCAAAGCACTGGCAAAGGAGTACGGCATCGGTGGGCATTCCCACGATTTTCTGGATGGCAGCAGCGGTTTTGTAAATCATGATGGAAAAGGACTTGAATTTGACCACTACCCGGATCATCAAAAAGTTACGTTAAGCTGGACACAGGTCGAGAAATACATCGACCTGATGATTCAGTCTGACCGCTACCTGACCGATAAGGAAAAAGAGCATCGTGCCGCCGTGCAGGAAGCGGAACGACAGCTCCCAATGCTGGATGGTGATGCCGCTGCCGAATACAATGCTCTGAAAGAGCAGTACCCCAATACCCTGATTGGCTTTGAACTGGGCGGATATTTTCTGTTCTATGACAAAGATGCAATCACTGTAAAGGAAGTTTTTCGTTCTAATTTGCTGTCACAGGAAAATGCGCTGGGAAAAGTCAAAGTGACCGGCTTTTTGCGCAGAGAGTGGGTAGCAAAATCGCAGAAGCTGTGGGCCGAGGGCAACAGCATCTATCTAGCCGGACAGGGCGGAGATGGTACCCACCATCAGACAAAATATCTGCGAGAGGAAGATTATCTGCCGATCGGCATCATCATCAAGCTAGATGGCCGGGATTTCCGTGTGGATCACGTCAACTTCATGTTCAAATCCGTCAGCTTGCAGGACATGGACTTGACCAACAGCGGACAGCCCATCTTCCGGGTTGAACGGTTGCCCAATATCCGGGAACTGTATGAACAGCAGCAGGATGAAATTATTGACGTTTCTCCTGAAAAGGCTGTTGATTACAAGGTCGGTGACGAAGTTGTTGTTGACCTTCCCACCCGAACCATCGAAGGCAAAATCGGCTATGTTGGCGAAACCGATGTGCGCATCGACACCAGCGCGCATGGGCAGTCGTGGGATAACGAGGTACTCAACAAGCAGCAATTCGAGGACGGTCTGCGGCAGAATGAACCTAGCCAGCGTGTGGATGAAATGCTGGAGCAGGCAGAAACCATCTACAAGGAATCCGAGGTGCCGGAATATGAGCGTTTTTCTGTCCGCGAAGTGGTCGGAGGTACGTCCCCGCTTTTTGCTATCTGGGATGATCTCAATGAGGGCTACTACGCAAATGACAACGGAATGGCGCAATTTCCAGACAAGGAGCAGGCCGAATCCTATTGCACCGCTTTGAAAAAAGAGACGGATGAACGAACCGCCGCCGATTGGCTTGCAGTGGAAAAGGCAAAGTTTTTGGCAGAAAATGAACCTGTTCCCGCTCTCCCAAAAGAGCGTGATTACCGTGTGGGCGATACAATCCGTCTGGACGGTAAGGATTTTACGGTCGAAACTGTCGGAACTCTGAACATCCAGCTTCGTGACCCGGATGAGGTCTATCCGGTTGCCCGCTCGGAAAGCAAGGAAAATCTGGAACGGCTGCTGCGCCAGCCGGGCAACATCCATCTGCACAACCTGACGGTCAATCTCACTCCTGCGCATGAGCCGGACGAGGACAAACCGCCGCTTACGGACGAAGAACTGGACGAACTCCCCATCTCTACTGTGATGGACGGAAAAGTGCAGACCTTCCCGGATGCCGCTGCCTTGGATGAAGCTCTGAATGCTGAACCTGCGCCGGAGCCTGCCGGAAACTTCCACATCACGGATGATGATTTGGGTGTCGGAGGCCCCAAACAGAAATTCGCCCGGAACATCGAAGCTATCCGTACCCTGTTCAAGCTGGAAGAGGAGCACCGGGGTGCCACCGCCGAGGAGCAACAGGTGCTTTCGCAGTATGTGGGCTGGGGCGGTCTGGCAGACGCTTTTGACCCCGGCAAAGATAATTGGGCAAAGGAATACGCCGAACTGAAAGGACTGCTTTCCGAGGATGAGTACGCTGCTGCCCGTTCCAGCACCCTGAACGCCCACTATACCAGCCCCACCGTCATCCGTAGTATCTACGATGCCGTGGAGCGCATGGGTTTCCGCAGCGGAAATATTCTGGAACCTAGTATGGGTGTGGGCAACTTCTTCGGGATGTTGCCGGATACCATGCAGGACAGTCGGCTGTACGGTGTGGAACTGGACAGCATCACCGGACGCATCGCCAAAAAGCTGTACCCGCAGGCTGACATTACCGTGGCGGGCTTTGAGACCACTGATCGCCGTGATTTTTATGACCTCGCTGTCGGCAACGTGCCTTTCGGTCAGTACAAGGTCAACGATAAGGCGTACAACAAACTTGGCTTTAGCATCCACAATTATTTCTTTGCGAAAGCCATCGACCAGATCAGACCGGGCGGCGTAATTGCCTTTGTGACCAGCCGCTACACCATGGACAGCAAGGACAGCACTGCTCGCAAGCACATGGCAGAACGTGCCGATCTGCTGGGTGCCATCCGTCTGCCGAATAATGCGTTTAAGGCAAACGCAGGCACCGAAGTGGTTTCGGACATTATCTTCCTGCAGAAGCGTGACCGCCCTGCGGACATTGAGCCGGACTGGGTGCAGCTTGGCAAGACCGAGGACGGCTTTGCCATCAACCAGTATTTTGTAGACCACCCGGAGATGGTTCTGGGTGAATTGACCGCCGAAAGCACCCAATACGGACGAGAGGAACTGACCGTTGCCCCCATCGAGGGCGCAAACCTTGCCGACCAGCTTGCCGAGGCGGTACAGCATATTGAGGGGCAATACACCGAGGTTGAGGTAGAAACACCAGATATTGCGGATGCAGAAGTCGAGCGCAAGACGCTCCCCGCTGACCCGGATGTAAAGAATTTCTCCTATGCCGTGGTGGACGGTGAGGTGTACTACCGAGAAAATTCGATTATGACGCAGGTGGAGTTGTCCGATAATGCCAAAGCCCGTGTCACCGGCATGGTGGAACTGCGGCAGATCGTCAACCAGCTGATTCAGGAGCAGCTGGACGATTACCCGGATGAGGACATTAAGGCAACCCAAGCAAAGCTGAACACAGCTTATGACGCTTTTACCGCAAAATACGGTCTGCTCAACGACCGCAAAAATGGGCGTTTGTTTGAGGATGATTCTTCCTACTATCTGCTCTGCTCTTTGGAAAATCTCGATGAGAATAAACAGCTCAAAAGCAAGGCGGATATGTTCACCAAGCGAACGATTCGCCCGGAGCGCACCGTCACCAGCGTGGACACCCCCAGCGAAGCACTGGCAGTGTCCATTGGAGAACATGGCCGTGTTGATCTGCCCTATATGGCGGAACTTCTCGGCTCTCCCGGCGATTATGAGCGTATTACCACAGAGCTGCAAGGCGTGATTTTCAAAGACCCTTCTGCGGATGCAGATGAGCCGGAAGCAGGCTGGCAGACTGCGGACGAGTATCTTTCCGGCAATGTGCGGAATAAACTGCGCATGGCTCAGCT
>ERZ1106973.2458-NODE-2458-length-13844-cov-5.800131_pt1 | contig 13844 bp, 9 predicted proteins | sample MGYA00403686_ERZ1106973 | MGnify/ENA primary metagenome ERZ1106973 (study PRJEB35170, sample SAMEA104062408) | human gut metagenome | biome: human gut; feature: human-associated habitat; material: faeces | place: Denmark | collected 2012-11-06 ...
CCGCTTTAGATACATATATCAGAAAACCGCACGAAAACCCTTCTATCGGAATAATACTTTGTAGAGAGATGAATCAAACCTTTGTAGAGTTTGCCGTTCGTGATTATAACAAGCCGATGGGGGTTGCTACTTACCGTGCATCTAAAGATATGCCGGAACGACTTCGTAACGCTCTGCCGGACGTTGAGGACTTGAAAAAGCTATTGTAAGGCAAAAGCCTTGTTTCTTTTTTGGCAGGTAATTGCCTTTTGTTACCTTTGCACATGAAGTCCACCACTAAGCGAATTTCTTTGTTTTTTTGTTACCCACTGTTAGTAATTGGTGGGATTTTTCTTTGATAATCAAATTGATATGATTGCTAATATATAATATGTGGCAGAATATTATTAATTCGTGGCAACTGTGGAAGAAGAGAAAGAAGGAAATGGAATAATGATTGCAGTACATTGTAGTTGCATCGGTGAATAACCGATATTTAGGAGCTACTGCCACGATTTTCGCCGCTATTTTCCAACTGTACCGTTTCTTAAGGCAAAAAATAACTTTCATGACTCTCATCCTTTTTGCTAATATGCTGGTATCCTGATAAATAAGTATGATAGATCATTCCGAACTCCGGTATCTATCATACTTTCTTCATGAAAAATGAGCATCTGTCATTTCTGTTTTACTGCTTTTATTGCTTAATCTTTCCCAGTATTTGCCCGCACATAAATTATATGGCTACCGCTTCCAATGGTGTCGAGTACCCCTTCTTTCACCCAACCGTTCAACTCATTCAGCGCTTTGTTCTTCAGGAGTCCCGTCAGTTGCGTATATTCCTTGCGTCGTATCATCGGACGTTCATCCAGAAATCTCTCCAACCTGCGACGACGTTCTTCCACCGGAATTTCGGCAGAATGTGCAAATCCCGACTTCGCTTTTTCTACAAATCCGCGAACCTTCTTTCGGAAAGAAGATGAAGGACGAAAATTTACATTGTCGAAATAGATGGACTGCGCATGTATCTCTTTGGCATCCATTACTGGACGTGCTTTCAACTTGGCTGAAAAATATCCGAGGTCGCCCAATTGAACGTGATAACCACTGATTAAATATTCAGATATTTTATTTTCAATCGCCAGCTGAACTCCTTCGATGTCTGCCGGGGTAAAACTGGAAGCCTGGGCGATCTCTTTTACAATGCGTTGAAAGTCGATAGTCCCGTTCGATACGATGCGGGGATACAACGGCTGTTTATCTTCATCTTCTTTTGAAGACGGCTTTTTGCGAAAATCATACTTTGCGTACATCTCTTTTCTTTTATTGGTTAATGTAGGTGAAATGCCTTTTCAAAGGCGCTCTAATGCTTGTTTTGCAGTAAGATAACCTACCTCTGCTGCCTGAATAATCAGCTTGGAGCAGCTGCTTTTTTCGGGCACACATTTGTGGGCTGTACAGCCCGCGAATGTAAACTGCACAGCCCGCATACATGGGCTGTACGGCACACGTATGCGGGCTGAAGTCTTACTGCCTGCAAAGATACATTATCCTGGCTTTATTTGCAAATTTAGTAAGTATTATTTCTGTAAAATAAAGCCGTATGATGCGGCAAATAAAGATACGGAAATTTGTTTGGACGAAGTGCTTGTTGTATCTTTGTATAGTTATAGTGCAGCTTTCCCTTTTACTAGAATGAATAATAAAAAAAGATGAAAATAACATTAGTCAGAGACGATGGCAAGGTAAATACCTTACGGACGTTGAAAATAGAGCTCCTTCTGGAGCAGATGAAAACGGAAGTCAAGGCGCAACCTGTCTCCAAAATGAGGGAAGCTTTGAGATATACTCTTCCGGGAAATTCGATTGAAGGGGTGCGTAAGGTTCCCAAAGTGATTCCTGCCGCAGCTTTTGTCCGTAAAGAAGGAGTGATGACTTTGAACGAATATAACGGCATAGTGATGATGGAAGTCAATCATCTTTCGGGAAGGACGGAAGCCGACGAGATAAAGGAATTAGTCAAAGAGTTTCCGCAAACGTTCCTCGCTTTCACAGGCTCCTCCGGTAAATCAGTCAAAATATGGGTACGGTTCACTTATCCGGACGATCGCTTGCCGGTCTCACGCGAGCAGGTAGAGCTTTTTCATGCGCATGCTTATCAGACGGCCGTGAAATATTATCAGCCGCAACTGCCTTTTGATATTGAACTGAAAGAACCGTTGCTCGAACAATATTGTCGGTTGACGTACGATCCCGAACTTTATTTCAATCCGGAAGCGATGCCCATTTACATGAAGCAGCCCGTCAGCCTTCCCTCCGAAACGGCTTTCATCAGGCGAACGCGGGAAACCGATTCTCCTTTGCAACGAATGGCGCCCGGATATGAGAACTATGAAGCGTTGTCGGTGCTTTTCTCCGCTGCATTCAACAGGGCGCTTGAGGAACTGGACGGATATCGGGAGGGAGACGATATACAACCGTTGTTGGTGTGTCTGGCGGAGCATTGCTTCCGGGCGGGTATTCCCGAAGAAGATACTGTGCGGTGGACGAAGGCGCATTACAGGCTCCCTTCGGACGAGTTGCTGATTCGCGAAACGGTGAAAAGTGTATACCGGACTGCCAAAGGATTCGGAAAGAAGAGCAGTTTGACGGCCGAACAGCTTTTCGCCATGCAGATGGATGAATTTATGAAGCGTCGTTATGAATTCCGATACAATGCGTTGACCACGGAGGTGGAATATCGCGAACGGCATAGTTTCAACTTCTATTTTCGCCCGGTAGACAAGCGGGTATTGGCGAGTATTACGATGAACGCCATGTGTGAAGGAGTGAAAATGTGGGACAGGGATGTCATCCGTTATCTGGATTCCGACCATGTGCCTATCTATCATCCTGTGGAGGATTTTTTGTACCACTTGCCTCGCTGGGATGGTAAAGACCGGATTCTGGAACTGGCTAACCGCGTTCCCTGTGATAATCCGCACTGGGCACCGTTGTTCCGGCGATGGTTCCTGAGCATGACTGCCCATTGGATGGGGATGGATAAAAGACATGCGAACAGTACTTCGCCTTTGCTGATTGGCCCGCAGGCATACCGGAAGTCCACTTTTTGCAGAATGCTTCTTCCTCCTGCTTTACAGGCGTACTATACGGACAGCATTGATTTCAGTCGGAAGCGGGATGCGGAGTTGTATCTGAATCGCTTTTTGCTTATTAATATGGATGAATTCGACCAGATAAGTCCCACCCAGCAGGCTTTTCTGAAGCATATTCTGCAAAAACCGGTGGTGAACACGCGCCGTCCGAATGCTTCGGCGGTGGAAGAACTTCGCCGGTATGCTTCGTTCATCGCTACAAGCAATCATCGGGATTTGTTGACGGATACTTCCGGTAGCCGTCGTTTCATCGGCATTTATATGACGGGAGGCATAGATGTGTCGCGTCCCATTGATTATGAACAATTGTATGCACAGGCGTTGGAACTGCTTTATCATAACGAACGTTATTGGTTTGACTCCGAAGAAGAGGCTATCATGACGGAAAGCAATCGTGAGTTTGAACAATCACCCGCTATTGAACAGCTGTTTATGGTTTATTATCGTGGGGCAGAAGAAGAGGAGGAAGGTGAATGGCTGTTGGCTATCGACATCCTGCGACGGATTCAGAAAGCAAGTAAGATGACATTCTCTGCCAGACAGGCTTCTTATTTCGGACGTATTTTGCAACGGCTTGGGGTGAAATCCAGACGGAAAACGTATGGTACGTATTATCATGTCGTACCTTTGGAGGTAAAATAGATACTTCATTTTAATAGTATAAGTATGATAGATACCGGAGATAATAGTTATCTATCATACTTATAGCTTTAGTTATAAGGGATTTATGAAAAAGAATGAAAGTATGATACTTGTTTTTTATTCATAAAGAAGATATTTGTTTCTCATCTTCTTGTAATCCTGTAACTCCTTTTGCCAACTATTCCGGATAGTCTCTTCCGAATCGCCTCTGAGGATAGCTTTGCGTACACTATCCGTGCCCATGAGCAAGTCAAACCACCGGGCACGGGAGAAGAAAGCGGTACCTTCGCCGGATAAACGGTAGAAATGCAGGAAATAGCGGAGTGTAAATCCGTTCACATCGTCTGCGTTCCGGAGGTCTTCACCGTAGCAGACTACATTTTTGTGCATCGGATTCTTGTCAAAACCGGGGAGAGAGCGGGGAGTGAAAGTAAAATCTCCGTATTTCTTGTTGGGTGCGCCCAATACTTGGAAAGGAAATGTCGTTCCCCGCCCTACGCTGACGCGGGTAGCCTCAAACGGGCAGAGTGACGCATACAGGCGAATGGACTGATCGTTCGGCAGGTTGGGAGAGGGCTTTATGGGAAGCGAATAGGGTTCTCCGTGTATCCAACCCGTGGCTGGAATTACTTTTAATGAACAAGGATTTTTCTTGTGGGCAATCCAGCCTTCTCCGTTAATCATTCGTGCCAGTTCGCCGATAGTGCATCCGTGGAGTACCGGGATAGGAAGCATACCGACAAAACTCCGGTAGGCCGGTTTGAGTATCGGACCCTCTACGTAGTCGCACGGATTGGGCCGGTCTAGTACAATCATTTCCTTATTGTTTTCTGCACAGGCTTCCATTACGTAGTACATTGTGCTGATATAGGTATAGAAACGTGCTCCCACATCCTGAATATCGAATAAAATAACGTCGATGTCTTTCAGTTGGGCGGCAGTCGGCTTTTTGTTGTTTCCATAAAGAGAGACGATACTGACTCCGGTACGGGAGTCTTTGCCGTCTTTCACAGTTTCCCCCGCGTCTGCATTTCCACGGAAACCATGTTCGGGGGCAAATACCTTGACTACGTTGATCTGTTGTTTCAACAGAGTGTCGAGCAAATGAGTCTGCCCCGTTCCTACAACAGAGGTATGATTGACCACCATTCCGACACGTTTGCCTTGAATGAACGGCAGATATTGTTCGAAGCGTCCGGCGCCTGCGACAACTTTGCCGCTAATGCATTCAGGAAAGACTGTAACAAACAGAAAAAAAAGAATGAGGGAAGTTCTATTTCTCATGTCGGTGATTTTTTGTAATATTGCACAAAAATATTAATTTCTCATCAAGAGAACAAAAAATAGAGCACATGAATCCATACGAAATCATTGATAAGTATTATCCGGAAAATACGGAGCAGCGGCAAATCTTAGTAATACACAGTCTTTCTGTGGCCGGAAAGGCCATGAAAATACTGGATGCGCATCCCGAACTACGTTTGAACCGGAGTTTCGTGAAAGAAGCCGCCCTATTACATGATATCGGTATTTTTCAGACCAATGCGCCTACGATTCAGTGTTTCGGTTCGCATCCTTATATAGCTCACGGTTATTTGGGAGCTGAAATCTTGCGTGAAGAAGGTTTCCCGCAGCATGCACTGGTTTGCGAACGCCATACAGGGGCCGGACTATCCTTGCAGGACATTGTCGACCAGCAGCTTCCTGTACCCCATCGCGAGATGTTGCCCATAACTCTGGAAGAACAGTTAATCTGCTTTGCCGATAAATTCTTTTCTAAGACTCACCTGGACGAGGAAAAGTCGGTAGAGAAAGCCCGTCATAGTATTGCTAAATATGGTGAAGAAGGCCTAAGCCGTTTTGACAGATGGTGTTCTCTCTTTTTATAGCACTAAAAAATAATTAAATAACGAAGATTCTAACTCATATTTGGTGAAGATTGTGTACTTTTGCCACTTCAAGCGTAAACTATTAGTTAATGGCGCCATTGAAAGCAAAAATACTTATATCATTCATACTGCTGATTGTCTTACTGATGCTTCCCGATGAGGCTACGTCTCAACGTCGAAGAAGAGGAATGATTGCCCCCAATACTGCACAGAATGATTCCCTCCACGGAAATGATTCATTGAAAGCAGATACGGTTACGGTACGCATGGACTCTATCGCACCGGCTAAGAAGAAACAACCGCTCGACGCACCGGTTATTTATGAATCTAACGACTCCACAGTTTTTACTTTGGGCGGAGCCGCTACGTTGTATGGTAGCGGAAAAGTTAATTACCAGAATATAGAGTTGGCAGCGGAAGTTATTTCAATGAATCTGGATAGCAGTACGGTGCACGCCTACGGTATCAAAGACTCTTTGGGAGTGGAAAAAGGTAAACCTGTATTTAAAGAGGGAGATACCGCTTATGATACGGAAACTATCCGGTATAACTTCAAAACTAAAAAAGCGGGAATCACCGAAATCGTAACTCAACAGGGGGAAGGATACGTGACCGGAAGCAAAGCCAAGAAGGGGGCCAATGATGAAATTTTTATGGAGCATGGGCGCTATACGACTTGTGACCACCATGACCATCCTCACTTCTATATGCAGTTGACAAGGGCCAAGGTGCGTCCTAAAAAGAATGTAGTGACGGGACCTGCCTATCTGGTGGTGGAAGATGTACCTTTGCCGTTGGCTGTTCCGTTCTTTTTCTTCCCGTTCTCCAGCAGCTATTCTTCCGGTTTCATCATGCCGACTTATATGGACGACTCCAGTCGCGGTTTCGGTCTGGCAGAAGGCGGATATTATTTTGCTATCAGTGACATCATGGACCTGAAAATGACGGGAGATATCTTTACCAAAGGTTCGTGGAGACTTTCCGGATTGACCAACTATAATAAACGATATAAATACTCCGGTACGCTGCAAGCGGATTATCAGGTCACTAAGACGGGGGACAAAGGGATGCCGGATTATGCAGTTGCCAAGGACTTTAAGATTGTCTGGAATCATCGCCAGGATGCCAAGGCGAGTCCGAACAGTACTTTCTCTGCCAGTGTAAACTTCTCGACCAGTAGCTACGAACGCTCAAATATCAACAACCTTTATAATTCACAGTTGTTGACTCAGAATACCAAAACATCAAGTATCAGTTATTCACGCAGTTTCCCTGATATCGGTCTGACGCTTTCCGGAACGACCAATATCGCACAGACCATGCGTGACTCTTCCATTGCGGTGACGTTGCCCGACTTGAATATATCGTTGAGCCGTCTCTTCCCGTTCAAACGCAAGAAAGCGGCCGGGGAAGAACGCTGGTATGAAAAGATTTCTCTTAGCTATACAGGACGTCTGACAAACAGTATCCGTACGAAAGACGACCGTCTGTTCAAAGCCGGACTGAGCGAATGGGAAAATGCGATGAATCATAATATCCCTATCAGCGCTACTTTTACTCTGTTCAAATATTTGCAGGTTAATCCTTCGGTGAATTATACGGAACGTTGGTATACCCGTAAGGTAAATCAGCAATATAATGAGGAAACGCGTAGACTGGAGGCATTGCCGGGCGATACGATTAACGGTTTCTACCGGGTATCCAACTATTCGGCAAGTTTGAGTCTGAGCACCAAATTGTATGGTATGTACAAACCTCTTTTCATGAAGAAAAAGGAAATACAGATTCGTCATGTGTTTACGCCACAAGTTAGCCTGAGCGGTGCTCCGGGATTTAGCAAGTATTGGGAGGAGTATACTGATTATAACGGTGATACACAATATTATTCTCCTTTTACCGGACAGCCTTATGGCGTTCCTTCCCGTGAAGGTTCGGGAACAGTCAGTTTCTCGATTGCCAATAACTTGGAAATGAAGTATTACGACGCAAAAGAAGATACGGTCAAGAAAGTGAGCCTTATTGATGACTTGAGTGCAAATATGTCTTATAATATGGCGGCAAAGGAACGGCCGTGGAGTGATTTGAGCATAAATCTTCGTTTGAAGTTGACCAAGAGTTATACCTTTAATATGAATGCGTCATTTGCTACGTATGCTTATACTTTTGATAAAAGCGGTAATGTAGTTACCGGTAACCGGACGGAGTGGTCGTATGGTCGCTTCGGACGTTTCCAGGGATATGGTTCTTCATTTAACTATACTTTCAATAATGATACTTGGAAGAAGTGGTTCGGACCGAAAGAGGATGAAGATAAGGATAAGAAGAAGCCGGAAGGTGATGATGAAGATTCGGAAGGCTCGGAGGAAGACGGAACTGTCACTAAGAAGGTCGAGAATGCGCAAGCGGACTCGGACGGTTATCAGGTATTCAAAATGCCTTGGTCTTTGAGTTTTAGTTATTCGTTCAATATCCGTGAAGATAGAACGAAGCCTATTAACCGCCACTCTATGAGATATCCTTATACGTATACACATAATATCAACGCGAACGGAAACGTGAAAATATCCAATAACTGGTCGCTTTCATTCAACTCCGGTTACGACTTTCAGGCAAAGGAGATCACACAAACTTCTTGTACGATTTCCCGTGATTTGCACTGTTTCAACTTGTCCGCCAGTCTTTCACCTTTCGGACGGTGGAGATATTATAATGTTACTATCCGGGCAAATGCAAGCATTCTTCAGGATTTGAAGTATGAACAGAGAAGCCAGACGCAAAGTAATATCCAGTGGTACTAGGATAAGCGTAGAGTTGAAAGATATATAATTGCATTGTTGCAATATTATGGAAAAAGAAAATGGCTGTGCTATTCATTGGGTAATAGCGCAGCCATTTTCTTTTTCAACTCTCAACTTGTATTCAACTACCAGTTGATTTCCGTTTCTCCATGTGCCTTTAAATAATCATTTGTCCGGCTGAAATGCTTGTTGCCGAAGAAACCGTTATAGGCGGATAGGGGAGAAGGGTGTGCAGAGGTAAGCACTAAATGCTTGTTCCGGTCAATGAAAGCTCCCTTCTTTTGAGCGTACGAGCCCCATAAGATAAACACCAGGTGCTCCTTGCTTTCTGCCAGGGCACGAATAGCGGCGTCGGTAAATGTCTCCCAACCGCGGTTTTGATGAGAACCGGCTTGGTGTGCACGTACAGTCAGTGTTGCGTTGAGCAGCAGTACACCTTGTTCGGCCCAGCGGGTTAAGTTTCCTGTGGTAGGAGCATCAGTTCCTATATCTGCTTTGATCTCTTTGAATATATTCACCAGTGAGGGCGGGAATTGTACTCCGTCGTTAACGGAGAAACAAAGTCCGTGTGCCTGACCCGGTCCGTGATACGGATCCTGTCCGATGATTACTACTTTTACCTTATCGAAAGGACAAAGGTTGAAAGCATTGAATATCAACCTTCCGGGAGGAAATATCTGATATTGGCTATATTCGCTTCTTACAAATTCTGTAAGTGTGCGGAAGTAGTCCTTGTCAAATTCCGGTTGCAAATGTGCTTTCCAACTTTCTTCTATCTGTACGTTCATAGCAATTATATAAGGTGTATATCAAGTTCTTCGCATTCTTTGCGCATATCTTCGGGCCAGATGCTGGCCTGTATTTCTCCGATATGTGCTTTCCGAAGGTAGAACATACACAAACGTGACTGTCCGATACCTCCACCGATAGATAACGGGAGAGTGTCATTCATCAGGCGCTTGTGGAAATAGAGTTCCAGTCTTTTTTCTTCGTGCTCCTCTTTCAACTGACGTTGCAGGGCCTCTTTGTCTACACGTATACCCATAGACGAAAGTTCGATAGAACGTTGCAGTACATCGTCCCAAAGCAACAGGTCACCGTTTAGTCCGGGTAGGCCGTTCAAGCCGTTTGTTGTGTAATCGTCGTAGTCCGGAGCACGGCCGTCATGTTTCTTGCCGTCGCTCAGTTTGCAGCCTATGCCGATAATGAATACGGCACCGTATTTCTGGCAGATAGCGTGCTCACGACATTTAGGTTCCAGGTTCGGATAGAGTTGGCGTAACTCCTCAGAGTGGATGAAATGTAACTTTTGAGGCAGGCACGGCTTGATTTGAGGATACATTTCGTATACCATATATTCTGTGCGAATCATGGCTGCATAAATGCGGTTAACGATTTCTTTCAGGAAGTTTACGTTTCTGTCTTCGTCGGTAATAACACGCTCCCAGTCCCATTGGTCTACATAGAGTGAATGTAGATTACCCAGTTCCTCGTCGGAGCGGATTGCGTTCATGTCGGTATAGATACCGTATCCCGGTTCAATGTGATAATCGGCTAAGGTCAGTCTTTTCCATTTAGCCAGTGAATGAACTACTTCTGCTTGTGCGTCGCCCAAATCTTTTATCGGGAAAGAAACAGGTCGTTCTATTCCATTCAAATCATCGTTGATACCCATGCCTTTCAACACAAACAGGGGGGCTGTCACACGTCGCAGGCGTAGTTCGGATGATAAGTTTAATTGGAAGAACTCTTTTATTTGCTTGATTCCCAGCTCGGTCTGTTTCAGGTCGAGAAGCGGTTTGTAGTTCTTAGGTTTTATCAAGTAACTCATAGGTTTGTTAAATGTTAATTGTCGGCAAAGATAGGAATAAAATTGATATATGTAATGGATATTCTCTAAAAGATTGTCAATTTGATAAAGTAAATGCTCTAAAGCATTTCAAAATAACAGTCTTCTAATATAGGGAAGTACCTTAAGAACTATAAAAAAAGGAGAATCATTAGGAAGATGAGAAGATTTTTTATACTTTTGTCCTCGCATTTAGAAAGAATGGCTTCTTTATTTAAGCGGATGAAGCGTTTTTTCTAACCTGATAAATTTGTATAAGCACCTGTAGTTCAATGGATAGAATGGAGGTTTCCGGTACCTCAGATAAGGGTTCGATTCCCTTCGGGTGTACTTTAAAGCTGTACTTGCAGAGAGTACGGCTTTTTATTATTGTATTTTCAGCCCATGTATGGTATATGATGTTACAGCGCAGAGCTTTTTATCTTCGAATATTTTTATAGCGTCCTTTTTAGTCATGACCTTTTGTGTTTTGATTCTTTTCCTTGTTCAACCAGAATTGTCGCTTATGCAAATGTACAACTTTCACATGATATAAAAGCAGTAATAGATAAAATCTTGTGTTCCATATTATTATCCGTAGTTGCATAATTTAGTCTAAAGAGAATGAAAAGTTGTTTTAGATGATTGGAATCTCATAGAAAATGCTAACTTTGTAACGATGAAGAAGTAAAAAAAATGATGTTGATATAGTGTATTTATAGCTTTCTGGAAGTAGATATCTGACGATAAATTATATTAATCCCATAAATATAAATTAGAATGGAAGAAGCTAGAAAAAAGAAATGGGCTAGTGTGGCGCTGATTATCGGAGCTATTGGTTTTATCATTATTATGATTTACTTTACAGTTATTTCAAGTCTCAACATGTAAAACAGATCATTATGGCATTGAAAAATTGAAGCTTGGACATTTCGTTTGAATCTGTCCAAGCTTGTTTTTTGTGGTTCTGAATGAGATTGACCGGTAATCTGGCAATGCCTCTTCTTTAGCTTCTTGAAACCTGAAGTCCCTTGTCAGAAAGCGTCATTTCTACAAAACGAGCGCGTGGGTTGGGAGCTTGTTCTGTCAATATCCGTCGGATCTGTCCGGCTGCTTGAGGGTCTTTGGCTACCATATATAAATAACCGCCGCCACCTGCGCCGGGGAGTTTGTATCCCAGGGTGTAATCTTTGATTTTCTCGATAATGGCTGCTACTGCCGGCGGATTGGTTCCGCAATCTAATGCCTGGTTTTGTATCCAGGTTTTGCCGACCAATCGACCGAAACTATCGAAGTTGCTGCGCAGGATAGCTTCACTCATATCCATTGCATGGGCTTTCATCTCGGCTAGCAAACTTAGATGTGGACCGGAATTGAGGAACATGGAACTGACGATTTCTGCCAGAATACTTTTGGCAGTGCGGGTTATTCCTGTATAATATAACAGATGACAGTCGCGGTAGTCGGGATGAATAAAGAGTTGATCGGGCAACCAACGCACTAATGGATGCTGTTGTTCGAAACCTGCTTCGGATTGCAGTAGTTTAATGCCGGAAAACACACCGCCATATTGATCCTGCCAACCTCCTCCCGTGGTCAGTAGTTGTTCCAATACTAATGTGTAACTGCATATATCATTCTTATCCCAAGCCAGTCCGCAGAAATCATTGATTGCTCCGAGCACGGTGGAGGCCAGAATGGAACTGGTACCTAACCCCGAGCCAGCAGGAATAGCAGCCAACAGGGTAATTTCAATTCCTGAACCGAAAGCTTCCAGTTGTTTGGCTAAAGAAGGGTAGGATTCTGTTGAGAATGCCGGCGCGAAACCTGCCAACGTAAGGGCGGCTTTGGGGATGGAAAATGGAGAACCCACTTTTTTGTAATCTTGCAGTTCCTCGTAATTTCGTATCACTTCCATTGCGCCCATATCAATGGAGCGAAGGGTAATATGATATTCTTTGCAAGGTTTAACGTATACTTGCAGCGGCGGTTGGCCGTTCAGTTCGATGGCAAGATTGACAACGCTTCCTCCTGAATAAAGAGAGTAGGGAGGAGTGTCCGTCCATCCTCCTGCCACATCAATGCGTACAGGGCTGCGGCTCCATACAATCTGATCGGAATAAACGTTGAGTGTGGGATGACTTTTACGTTCGTTCATCACTCCCAATAAACCGTCACGAAGCAGTTGAAAGGCTACCTGTTCTTCTTTTGCGCAATCTTTGTCTTCACGTAGTTTCATGATGCGTGCACGAAGCATTCGGTTGTGTATCCGTAGCATGGGTGCGGCATCTTCTTGCAGGACATCGGGAGTATCCAGGTTGAAACGTACAAATTCGTTTGCGGCATCCAGTAAGTTAAGTTGATAGAATACGCTTTTTTCATAATTAGCCGCCAGTCCTTTCCAGTTCTCTTTACGGAAAGCGTTGCGCTGTTCATAAAGACGTTTGAGGTTGGCGCCTGCCGAGATTTCGTCGGCAGAAACTTTCTCTGCTTTGAGCCAACGTTTTTTCCCTTCTTCCAGTTGGGGTTCCGATGTCATCCAGCGCACTAATATGCCTAAATCTTCAACAGAAGTTACTTTGGGGAAGATAGATGCTGATTGTAAATCATCGGTGCGTCCTTTTATATCCTCCCAGGTAATTCCTCTTTCTTCCATCCAGCGGGTGAAAGGGATATTAAGATAGGTAGTCGTTGATTTGTCTAACGCTCCTTTGAACACATCATCCAATCCATACGGACGTGCAACAAAGTCATTGTCGCCGATGGGGATAATGTCGATGCAGACTCCATCCGGCAGGTTGATGTTCCATTGGTTTTCGGGAACTCCTGTTATTATTTGGCGGGACCCCAGTTTCCAGCCTTTTCCCACATGGCTATTCTCAATCCATAAGTTGGCATTGTCTGCAGAAAGGGAAACTTGTGTGATAGAGTTCTGGATAAAGATAGCCGGATTCGGTTTTACTTTCCGGTGCATGATCCTTCTTTGATCGCGTACCTTGTCTTGTATGGCTAAAGTAGAAGAAATCAGTTCATGGCTTGTGCCATAATGATAGAATTCTCCACCGGGCAAAGGCAATATGGCTACGGATAACTGATTGATTTCTTCATCTTCCGTTTTGGGATGCTCTCCCAAAGCCAAGCCGTAGTCCGAGTATAAGTCATAATAATTAATATCATTGGTTCCTTCTTTTAATGACCGTTTCATCAATACTTCGATGGCGCGGTCACTCAAAATCCAGATACCGATGTCCATCAGGAAAAGATGAGTTTTCGATAATCCTTCCAACTTTTCAAGAGAAGGTTTCTGTAACATGAAGTCGAGAACCTCCGGCTTTTTCCGGTCGGAAACAAATACACCATGATGGGTTGCCAAGGAAGGATTTACCCATAAGCCGTAGCACACTACGTCTGCATTCGGAATATCCTGGAGTGGCTTTTCCGAACGGATATATACATCTCCGCTTGCGATCAGCGTATTCAGACCGGCCGGGGTCTGACTCATAATCCTTTCATAGAGCGGGAGCTGCAATGATAACAGATTCTGTCCCAGCTT
>ERZ1106973.2471-NODE-2471-length-13791-cov-2.905577_pt1 | contig 13791 bp, 7 predicted proteins | sample MGYA00403686_ERZ1106973 | MGnify/ENA primary metagenome ERZ1106973 (study PRJEB35170, sample SAMEA104062408) | human gut metagenome | biome: human gut; feature: human-associated habitat; material: faeces | place: Denmark | collected 2012-11-06 ...
AAATCCTGTTAAAATCTAAAACTATACCATTATGAAAACAATTCCCTTTGTTCCAGCCTGCCAGAATATGGAGGAGATTCAGAAACTCGCCGTTTTGATAACCGATTTCATTCATCCCGAAATGATTGTTTTGTTCGGTCGGTATGCAGGTATGCCTTCGTACGATATCCGGGGAGGTTATGAACTGCTGATCCTGACCGCAAATCAACTGGCGGTGGGTGTTAAAGAAGTGATGGGGTATCTTGCCATGAATTTCCCTGAGAAAGACCGGAAAGAGCCTTATCTTTCACTTCATTTGTTGACCGTTGTTTTCGTTCACCACCATTCTTCCCAAAGCCATTTTTTGTATACTATTCGCAAGGAGGGAGTTTTACTGTATAAAAACGAGTCTTGTAAGCTGAAAGACAAAGTCTGTTACAAGCCGGTCCGCAGTTATCGTCAGGCGGAGGGCTATTCGGACCAATGCCTGGCCTTAGGACGGGCCTTTTTGCAAGATGCCCGTCGTCAGCAACAGAGCGGTATTCCACGCATGTCTGCTTTTTATCTCAGCCAGGCCGCTACCCAGTTTTTTCGGGCAGCCGCGTTCGTCCATTACGGTTTTATCCCGGAACAGAAGGAAGATTTGCTCGTGACTTATCTCCGCATACGGCATTGTTCGGCTGGAATGGCGGGTTTGTGGAAAGGGGGGAGAGAGCTTTCGGAATGGAGGCTGTTCGGTCGGTTACAGTCGTTCAGCTATAAAGCCCGTTACAGCTATCCTTTCACAGTGGATTCGGATTTGCTTGCCTGTTGTATGGACTGTGTGGTGAAAACCGAAAAAGTTGTCGGGGATTTTTGTGCGGAGCGGCTCCGCTTCCTGGCACATCTTCGGTCTTGACCAGTGTAACCGGAGGTTACCGATTAGCGCTTTATCGGTCGGCATCTCTTCGATGCTGATCGGTGCAATTCCCGCTTGCTGATGAATGCCTGGCTGACCGGCGGCACAATCTTTCCGGTCGGCTTTGCAGTCAGAACCAGAGGTTCGCTGGCCAGAAACCGGAGAGGTTTTGCCGGTCCGGAGCCTGAATGACGCCCCTGATCAGGAACGAAGCGACGCTAATCCCTCTCCCTGTCTCACTCCCGCTTCATCGGGAGTTGTTCCTCGTATACGGCGGGAAGGTTCTCTTCCGTGTCTTTGTCTTTTTTCTTTTTGCGGGTAAACCGTTCGTGCAAGCTCTCCATCATCAGGTAGAAATTGGGAATAAACAAGGTGCCTACGAGGGAGGTCATCAACATACCGGCAAAAACGGCGATACCGAGCGAGATCCGGCTCGAAGCTCCGGCTCCGGTCGAAATCACCAGCGGGAAAGTGCCGAGGATGAAAGCAAAAGAGGTCATCAGGATCGGGCGGAGACGTACGCGTCCGCCTTCGATCGCCGATTCTTCGGTCGACTTGCCTGCAGCCCGGTAATCCCGGGCGAATTCTACGATCAGGATAGCATTTTTCGCCGCCAGGGCAATCAGAAGCACTACTCCGATTTGGGTGTAAACGCTGATCGGAAGATTCATGACCATCACTCCGATCACTACTCCCAGCAGGGCGATAGGCAAACCCATGATCACTGCAAAAGGATCCGTCCAGCTCTCGTATTGGGCTGCCAGGATCAGGAAAGCCACCACGATGGCCAGTATAAAGATGATGGAGGTGGACGAACTCGCATTTTCTTCCTGATATGCCATAGAAGTCCATTCATAACCGAAGGAGCGTCCCACTTTCTCCCGGATCAGTTTGGCCATAATATTCAGCGCCTCTCCCGAGCTATAACCGTCTGCTGCGGCACCCGAGATCAGGGCGGATACGTAAGTGTTGTATTTCGTCAGGCTCTCTGCGCCGATCCGTGTCTCGATAGTAGTAAAGGCCGAAAGGGGAATCATGTCGCCCTTGGAGTTGCGGACATTCAATAGGCGTAGGTCGGTTACCAGAGCCCGGCTGTCGGGGGCACCCTCGACCTTCACCTGGTAAGTGCGGCCGAATTTCACAAAATTGTTGACATAGGTGGAACCGAGGTATGTGCCGATCGTATTGAACACCTCGCTTAGCGGAATCTGCATCAGCTCTACTTTGTTCCGGTCGATATTCAGGTAATACTGGGGTACACTGGCGCTGAACATCGACTGGACGGTAGAAAGACCCGGGGTCTCGTTGCCGGCGAGCATCAGTTCGTCTGTCATGCGTTGCAGTTCTTGCGGGCCGTAGTTGTTGATATCCTCCAGCATGACTTCGAACCCGCTGCTTTCGCCCAATCCCGGGATGGCCGGCGGTAAGACGGCGAAGGTTCTGGCTTCCGGTATCGCTTTATAGGCCATACCGTTGAATTGGTTCACCAGGCTTTGGGCGCTTAACTGCGGAGATTTCCGTTGGTCCCAGTTTTTGAGCATCACGAACAGCGTGGCGGCATTCGAAGCGTTTGCATTACTCATCATTGAAAAGCCGTTGATCGTGATATAGGTTTCGATGCCTTCCATTTGGTTCAGTACGGCCGACGCTTTTTGCAGGGCCGTAGCCGTCTGGCTCGACGAAGCACCGTCGGTCAGTTGCATGAAAGCGATGAAATACCCCTGGTCTTCTTCCGGGATAAAAGTACGCGGCCATTTGATAAATCCCCAGAAAGCCAGCGCCGAAAGGATCAAAAAGACGATAAAAGTCATCAGCGATTTACGCATGAAGTGAGTGATTACCCAGGTATAACCATGGTTTGTCTTTTCAAAAAACCGGTTGAAAGCTTTGAAGAGAAAGAATTTGGCCGGCTGTTTGGGTTTCAGAAACAGGGCACAAAGTGCGGGGCTCAGGGTGAGGGCGTTGAACCCGCTGATTACCGTCGAGATGGCGATCGTCAGGGCGAATTGTTTGTACAACTGGCCGGTGATGCCGCCGATAAAGGCCGTGGGAATAAATACGGCCAACAGTACGAGCACAATACCCACAACAGCTCCCGACACTTCCTTCATGGCCTGGATCACCGCCTCTTTTACGGTGGGATACCGGCCGGTTTCGATCAGCCGGTAACTGTTTTCTACGATGATAATGGCGTCGTCTACTACCAGCCCGATAGCCAGTACCAGTCCGAAGAGAGTCAGCGTATTGATGGAAAATCCCAGCATCGCCATGAAGGTGAAAGTCCCGACCAGCGAGACGGGAATCGTGATCAGCGGAATCAGCATCGCCCGCCAGTTTTGGAGGAAGATCAGAATAACCAGTAAAACCAGGATAAAGGCGGTGATCAGGGTTTCGTATATTCCTGAAATCGAGGCATTGATAAATTCCGTCGTATCGAGGGTCACGCTGTATTGCACCCCTTCGGGGAAATAGGAGGCCAGTTTGTCCATCTCTTTTTTCACCCGTTGTGCCACGTCCAGGGCGTTGGCTCCCGGAAGCTGATAGACGGCGATAGCTGCGACGGCTCCGCCTTTCAGGGTGGCGGTGGAGCTGTAGCTTTCACGTCCGAGCTCTATAGTGGCCAGGTCACGGATGCGAAGGTATTTGCCGTCGGGAAGGGCCTTGACGATGATATTGCCGAATTCTTCTTCATCGATCAGTAATCCTTTGGTTTCGAGGGTGTATTGGTAGGCTTCTTTGCGGACTAAGGGTTCCGATCCCACGCTGCCCGCTGTAACCTGGATATTCTGGCCCTGAATGGCCGATACGATATCCGCCGGAGTGATGCCCCGGATAGTCAGCTGATCCGGATCCAGCCAGATACGCATACTGTATTTGCCCATGCCGAACAAGCCCACATTACCTACTCCTTTTACCCGGCCCAATTCGTTGGTGATATTCAGGGCCGCATAATTAGAGAGAAAAAGAGCGTCGTATTGCGGACTATCCGAGGTCAGTGACAGAAACATCACGACGTTGGTCGATTCCTTGGTCGTAGTGACCCCGATCTGGGTCACCTCCTGCGGTAAAGTGCTCAGGGCCATGTTCACCCGGTTTTCTACGAGCACGGTGGCCATATCCAGGTCGGTTCCCACTTCGAAAGTGATGGTCAGCTGGTAGCTGCCTGTGCTCGACGAAGTCGACGACATATAAAGCATACCCTCTACGCCGTTCACTTGTTGCTCGATCGGGGTGCCTACCATGTCGGCGATTGTACTGGCATTGGCTCCGGGGTAGGAGGCCCGGACAACGACTGTCGGAGGAGTGATCGTCGGATATTGTTCTACCGGCAGACTACGTAAAGATACCAGTCCTGCGATCACGATAAGGATAGACAGGACCGTAGCGAATATAGGGCGGTTAATGAAAAATGTACTGAACATAGGAATAGATTAACGTTTTGTTTTTTCTCTCACTGGTTTCACGGTCATGCCCGGACGCACATTCATCAGGGCTTCCACGACATAACGGTCGTCCGGAGTGACACCACTGACGATCTCCCGCATGCCGTCGTTACTCAATACCCCGACTTTGACGGTTTGCTGCACCACCCGGTTGTTCTCATCCACCAGATAGACATAGCGGCCTGCCTGTCCCGTGCCGATCGAAGCCTCCGGTATCAGTAAAGCATCTTTTACCACTTTATAGGGAAGCCGGATTTTGACATACATCCCGCTTAATAATTCTTCTTTCGGATTTTCGAGAATGGCCCGTACGGTCACCGTCCCGGTTTGCAGATCGACGTTCGGCGAAGTATAGTCGAGCTCGCCTTTCCAATAACGGCTGGTGTCCGCAGCATTGATGACCGTCAGCGCCAGGGCCGAATCTTTCGATACCAGCGGATTGGTCACCGGAGGAATTTGTTCGAACTCGGCATAAGCCATATTGAAATAAGCATACATATACTTATCTTTATACATCGTAGCCAGGGTGACCGGTTGTACCGCTCCTCCGACAAAGTTCTGAAGGTCCACCAGGTTCCGGGATACCCGTCCGTCGAAAGGAGCTTTGATGTAACAATAATTCAGATTAGTCTGAGCAGTATTCAATTGTGCCCGGGCATTCTGAAGATTCGCTATCGCCGAATGGTAATCCGATTCGGCCTGGATGAAGTCGATCTCACTGATAGCCCGGCTAGGCATCGCTTCTTTCATCTTCTCGTATTGTGCCCTGGCGTAAGCCAGACGTGCCTCTGTACTCTTCATTTCGGCCTGTGCCGCTTTCAACTGATCCTGATAGGGTTGAGGTTCGATGACAAACAACAACTGGCCTGCTTTTACCGGCACTCCCGGGATATAATTCATCTTTTCCAGGAATCCCGATACCCGGGCCACCAGATTCACCGTTTGCACGGCTTCCAGATAAGCCGGATACTGATACGTATACACGATATCGTGTTGGGCAGGTCTGTTCACTAAAATCTCCGGGGCCGCTTGTCCGCTTGCGGCTTCCTGTTTCTCTTTCTTCCTGCAACCTCCCAATATCACTCCCAAACCAATCATCAGAACGATCATCTTTTTCATAACAATGATTTTTTTAATTCGCTTTTAGCCTTTAACTTTATTTTTCCACTCCTCCCCCCAGTGCCTTATACACCTGTATCATATAGAGCAGGGTTGCACTCTGCGAATTCACATACACATTTTCGTAGTTCAATACATTGCGTTGTGAGTCCAGTACATTCTGGTAATTGGTCAGTCCTTTCTTATACAGGTCCATTGCATATTCCAGCGTCAGTTTAATTTCCTGCAGAGCAAGCCGGTCTGCATCCAGTTGTTGGAGTGATTTATTATATGACGATAAGGCATCGTCTACCTCTTGCAAAGCTGTGAGCAGAGTTTGGTTATACGTATTGATCCCTTCGTCCAGTTGGATTTGGGCCTGCCGGTTAGCCTGGGCGATCTGGCGCCCGCTGAAAATCGTCCATTTGATGCTCGGGCTGATTTGCCACGTCATGTTCTCCTTCTTGAAAAACTGTTTGTAATATTCGTTGCCATACCCGAAAGCGCCCGTTAGGTAGAATTTCGGCCACCAGTCTGCCCGTGTTGCTCCTGCTGCGGCTGCCAGTGCATCCATCGTCCGTTCGGCCGAGCGGACATCCGGGCGCCGCCGGATCAGTTCGGCCGGGATTCCTTGCATAAGGATCGGGTTGCCTTGGGGGAGAGGGTGCACTTGCAGTAAAGCTTGCCGTAAAGAATCCGAATACTCTCCGGTCAGGACAGCCAGTGTATTCACTTCCGAGTAGACCGAGGCTTCCAGTCCGGGAAGGGTTGCCTTCGTTTGTAGCCACAGGCCTTTCGATTGCGCCACCGTTAGGTTGGAAGTCAGTCCGGCCGCCAGTTTGGCTTCATTGATCCGGAGAATCTCCTCCTGGGATTCCAGGTTATTACGGGCAACTTCCAGTTGTTGCTGGTAAGTGCGCAGACGGATATAAGCCATCGCCACTTCTGAGGCGAGCGAGACCATTGTACCCCGGTAATCCTCCTGTGAAGCCAGGTAATATTCTTTTTGGGCTTTGGCTCCTTTCCGGATATTGCCGAACACATCGATTTCCCAATTCATTTCTATACCGGCCTGCCCGATGTGGTAGTAATTATCGGCATGGTCGATGCCCAGACTGCTTTTTTCCGGTGTATATTGGGCCGAAGCGCTGAAACTCGGGAAAAAATGGCCCTGTTGTGACCGCCAGCGCGATTTCGCCAATTGGATATTTTTTACTGCATTCTGCAGATTATAATTATTGGCTACAGATTTGTCGATCAGACGGATAAGTGTCGAATCTCCGAAAAATTGCCACCAACTGTCTTCTGAAGGCATCGTTTGTTGCAGATCGAGTACCGGGTCTTGCTGGGCTTTTGACCGGCCCCCTAAGATCAGGCTTAAAAATAACAGAAATAAGATTCGTCTCATATCGGATCGGTTAAAATATCGTTTAAATTACAAATCCCTATACGAAAACGAAATAGCGAATGTTGTGGAATAATTCAGCTCGTTTGTGGAATTATTCCACAAAAACAAGTTCCCCGGGGAAAAGATTTGAATATATAGTATGCTGACAGCCAATGCATAACTTTTATACTTGAAAAATGGTATATATTTTTCATAAGCGAGGAAATAGCAAGTATAAATAAATTAAACAGATAAATATGAGGGTTAATAATTGGCTGAGTGGTTTTGCCTGTGTGCTCCTGTTGGGAGTGGTAAAAAAGATAAGATACGTGAAGGAATTCCCGTAGTAGTTGAGAAAGTGGGGGTCGATGATGTAGAGATATTCGGTGATTATGTAGGGCGGATCAGGGCCCGGCAATTTGTGGAAGTACATGCCCGGGTAGAAGGCTATCTGGAAAAGATGCTTTTTGAGGAAGGGAAACGGGTAGAGCGTAATCAGCCCTTGTTTATTATCAATCCCGATTTATATAAAGCGCGGGCCGATAAAGCTGCGGCTCAGCTGAAAAAAGACGAAGCCCAGGAGTTGAAAACCGGACGCGATGTAGAGCGTTTGCGTCCTTTATACGAACAGAATGCAGCCAGCCAGTTGGACCTGGATAATGCCATTGCCGCTTACGAAAGTGCTAAAGCGAACGTAGCCATGAGTAAAGCCGATCTGGCACAGGCAGAGATGGAGCTGGGATATACGACGGTACGTTCGCCCATTTCGGGATACATCAGCGAACGGCATGCCGATATCGGTACCTTGGTGGGCCCCGGCTCCAAGTCGCTATTGGCGACTGTCGTGGCCAGCGATACCGTGTTGGTCGATTTTAGCCTCACCGCCCTCGATTATCTCCGCAGCCAGCAGCGTAATGTGAGATTAGGCGAGCAGGACGCTACCCGTTCCTGGCAGCCCTCGATTACGGTCACCCTGGCCGATAATTCTGTTTATCCGGAGAAGGGCCTGGTCGACTTTGCCGAACCTCAGGTCGATCCCAAGACAGGTACTTTCGGGGTGAGAGCCGAACTGGCCAATCCCGGGCGGAAACTGCTGCCCGGACAGTTTACTAAAGTCAAACTGCTGCTCGATGTGCGCGAAAATGCCGTAGTGGTACCTGCCCGCGCAATTATTATCGAGAAGGGAGGTGCTCATGTTTATGTTATGCGCAGGGATAGTACTGCCGAGAAACGGTTTATCGAAACCGGACCCGAAGTCGGTAATTTTGTGGTGGTAGAGAGGGGATTGGGACCTGATGAAATGGTCGTGACCGAGGGACAACACAAACTTTCTCCCGGTGATCTTTTGGCTCCCCGCACGGTGGCTAAAAAAGAAGAAAATACAGACGAAATAAACGAAGTAAGATGAAAGTTGAATTCTTTATAGACCGCCCTATCTTTTCGGCGGTATTATCCATATTGATTGTCGTGGTAGGATGTATCGGCCTTTATTTGTTGCCGGTGGATCAATACCCGCAGATTACACCTCCTATGGTGAAAATTTCGGCCTCCTATCCCGGGGCTAGTGCACAGACTGTCTCGCAGGCAGTGGCGACCCCCATCGAGCAGGAACTCAACGGGACGCCGGGAATGCTCTACATGGAATCCAGCAGTTCCAATTCCGGCGGTTTGTCAATCAATGTCACCTTCGACATTTCGGCCAATCCCGAATTATCTGCCGTAGAAATCCAGAACCGGGTGAAACTGGCCGAGTCGCGCTTGCCCGCCGAGGTGGTGCAGAACGGTATTTCCGTCGAAAAGCAATCTTCGAATCAGCTCATGACCCTGACCCTGACTTCCGACGATCCCCGTTTCGACGAAATCTATCTCAGTAATTTTGCGACGATCAATGTCCTGGATATCCTGAGGCGTATCCCCGGGGTAGGACGGGTTTCCAATATCGGAAGCCGTTATTATGGTATGTGTATCTGGGTGATGCCCGACCGGATGGCTAATTTCGGACTGACGGTAAAAGATTTGCAGGATGCCCTCAAAGACCAGAACCGTGAGTCGGCGGCCGGCGAATTGGGCAAGCAGCCTATTTCCGGACAGGATATTACCATTCCGATCACTACCCAGGGGCGTTTGTCTACAGTCAATGAATTCGAAGAGATTGTGGTCAGAGCGAATCCCGACGGTTCTATCGTACGTTTGAGGGACGTTGCCCGGGTCTCTCTCGAGGCTTCTTCCTATTCCACCGAGAGTGGTATGAACGGTAAAAATGCCGCAGTACTCGGGATTTATACCCTTCCCGGTGCGAATGCCGTCGAAGTGGCCGGGCAGGGGCGCGAAACGATGAAAGAGATCAGTAAGAATTTTCCCGAAGGGCTCGATTACGAAATCCCTTTCGATATCACCAGCTACATTTCCGAGTCTATCCACGAGGTGTATAAAACCTTGTTCGAAGCGCTGTTGCTGGTGGTGTTGGTGGTGTTTCTTTCGCTCCAGAACTGGCGCGCTTCTCTGGTGCCCCTGATTGCTGTGCCAATATCGTTGATCGGAACTTTCGGGGTGATGTTGGTTTTGGGCTTTTCGCTCAATTTACTTACTCTGTTGGGATTGATTTTGTCGATAGGTATCGTGGTCGACGATGCCATTGTAGTTGTCGAAGCGGTCGAGAGTTATATGGAAAAAGAAGGTTTGAGCCCCTACGAGGCTACGAAGAAAGCTATGCGGGGATTGACCGGGGCGTTGATCGCCACCTCTCTCGTGCTGGCTGCGGTATTTATTCCGGTTAGTTTCCTGGGGGGGATTACCGGTTTGCTTTACCGGCAGTTTGCCATTACCATTGTCGTTTCGGTGTTGATATCGACTGTGGTCGCTTTGACGCTGAGTCCGGCGATGTGTGCGCTCTTGCTGCGTCCTTCCGCACCCTCTAAAAACCGTATTTTCGGAATGATCAACCGTTGGCTGGCTACCGGAAACCGGAAATATGTAGGGATAATCGGTAAAGCGATCGCCAATCCCCGCCGTATCCTGGCCGGTTTCGGGATGGTACTTGTTTTCATCTTTGTATTGAACCGGGTGGTTCCGGGTAGTTTTATGCCTGAAGAAGATCAGGGCTATTTCAAGGTTGAACTGGAATTACCCGAAGGGGCTACACTCGAGCGTACACGCCTGGTGACGGATCGGGCGGTAGAATTTCTGAAAGCTCATCCTGCAGTCGGTTATGTACAGAATGTGACCGGTTCCAGTCCCCGGGTAGGAACCAACCAGGCCCGCTCCGAACTGACGGTGATTCTGAAATCGTGGGAAAAGCGTAAAGGAAACGGTATGGAGATCGATCAGGTGATGGAAGATACCCGTAAAGAGTTGAAGCAATATCCTGAGGCCCGGGTTTATTTGTCGAAACCGCCTGTTATTCCAGGCTTAGGTACTGCCGGTGGATTCGAGATGCAGGTCGAAGCCCGGAATGGAGCTACTTTCGAAAATCTGGTCGAAGCGGTCGATACCCTGATGAAGTATGCTGCCGAGAGTAAAGCTTTCACCGGTCTGTCGTCTTCGTTACAGGCCGAAATTCCTCAGCTGTATTTTGATGTCGACCGGGACAAAGCCAAATTCCTGGGTATCCCGATGTCCGATATTTTTTCGACGATGAAAGCCTACACCGGATCGGTTTATGTGAACGATTTCAATATGTTTAACCGGGTTTATAAGGTATATATTCAGGCCGAAGCTCCTTACCGGGCACATAAAGACAATATCAATATGTTCTTTGTAAAGACGGCGGGAGGGGATATGGTGCCTCTGACTGCTTTGGGAGATGCCGAATATACGACAGGTCCGGGAAATATCCGGCGCTTCAATATGTTCACGACGGCAGTTGTCCGGGGGGCGGCAGCTCCGGGATATAGTTCGGGTGAGGTGATGCGTAAGATGGAAAACATTGCCAAGACTCATTTACCCGAGAATATCGGTGTCGAATGGAGCGGTTTGTCTTATCAGGAGAAAAAAGCCGAGGGACAGCTGGGGCTGGTATTGACTCTGGTATTCCTGTTCGTCTTCCTCTTTCTGGCTGCTTTATACGAAAGTTGGCTGGTGCCGGTGGCCGTGTTGCTGTCGTTGCCCGTTGCAGCTTTGGGGGCTTATCTGGGCATTCTGGGATTTGGGCTCGAGAACGATATCTATTTCCAGATCGGTTTGGTGACTTTGATCGGTCTGGCTGCTAAAAATGCGATTTTGATTGTGGAGTTTGCCAAGATGGAAGTCGACAAAGGGGTCGATGTGGTTGTCGCTGCCAAAAATGCGGCCATGTTGCGTTTCCGCCCGATCCTGATGACTTCGCTGGCCTTTGTGTTGGGTATGTTGCCTCTGGTCATGGCATCCGGACCGGGATCGGCCAGCCGCCATTCGATCGGGACCGGCGGGTTCTTCGGAATGATTGCAGCCATTACCATCGGAATAGTATTGGTACCTTTTTTCTTTGTAATGGTTTATAAATTCAAAGAAAAGATTAGAGTAAAAACGAAAAGCGTAAAATGATGAAGAAAATTTATACCCTCGCTATTGTATTGCTGGTATTGGGAGTGAGTTCCTGTAAACTGGGAAAGCATTACTCCCGGCCCGAACTCCGCTTGCCGGAACAGATCGAAGGAACGGTGCCCGATTCGGTTTCGGCCGGTGATATCCGATGGGCCGATTTATATACCGATCCGGTACTCCGGCAGTTGATCCGGAAAACATTGGAAGGAAACAAAGACCTGATGATCGCTGCGGCCAAAGTGAAAGAATCGATGGAACTCCGTCGTATCGCTAAAGCCGACCTTTTCCCCAAGGCAGAGGCTACCGTGTCTGCCGAGCGCGAATACGATGAAACGCCTGGGAATACTTTTGAGGGAAAAGTGTTGGCATCCTGGGAAGTCGATTTGTGGGGAAAACTACGTTGGGCCGGTCAGGCCGCTCTGGCCGAATATTTGCAGAGCGTCGAAGGCAGGCAGGCTTTGCAGTCGGCTCTGGTTGCCCAGGTGGCGCAGGCTTATTTCGAGTTGATCGCTTTAGATCAGGAACTGGCCATCGTACGGCAGACACTGGCGGCCCGGCAGGAAGGAGTACGTCTGGCAAAGCTCAGGTTCGAGGGAGGATTGACTTCCGAAAATCCCTTGCGTCAGGCACAGGTCGAATTGGCCAGAACCCAAACCCTGGTACCGGGATTAGAAAGGGAGATTCGCCTCAAAGAGAATCAGATTACTTTACTGGCCGGAGAATATCCCGGAGAAGTGGCGAGAGGGAAAAGTATCGGTCAGCAGCAGTTGATGACCGCTCTGCCGGTGGGATTATCTTCCCAAATTCTGGAAAGACGGCCCGACATCCGCCAGGCCGAATATCGGTTGAAAGCGGCTCATGCCAAAGTCGGTGTGGCTTATACCAGCATGTTCCCGAAATTTACTTTAACCGGACATTATGGCCTCGAGAGCAGCGATCTGACCGATTTTCTGAAAGCACCTTACTTTTTTGTCGGTGGTGAATTATTGGCACCGGTGTTTAATCTGGGAAAAAACAGAGCGCGTTTAAAAGCTTCCAGAGCTGTGCAGGAACAGGAAACCTACAATTATCAGAAAGTGGTGCTCCAGGCTTTCACCGAAGTGAGCAATGCCTTGGTCAACTCCCGCAAAAGTCGTGAAATCCGTGAATCCCGCGAACATCTCGAACAGTCGGCCCGTTCTAATCTCGATCTGGCTACTTTGCAATACATCAACGGAGTGATCAGTTATCTCGATGTATTGGATGCCCAGCGTGGATATTTCGATGCCCAGATCGGCCTCAATACGGCTATCCGCGACGAATTACTGGCTACGGTACAATTGTATCAGGTATTGGGAGGCGGTTGTTCATAGGGATGTCAAAAAATGTACATCGGGAGTGTCCCCTGATCAGGATTTCCGGGATTCGATCTCCCGGAGATTCTCCATTTTTTTCTTTCGCAGGAATCCGTTGATATCTTCCAGGTGTTCGGTGACTTTACCGTTTCCGAATTCGTAGACCTTTTGGGCCAGTCCGTTGAGGAAATCCCGGTCATGGGATACGACGATCAGTGTGCCGTCGAAATCGATCAAAGCATTTTTCAGTATATCTTTCGTTTTCAGGTCCAGGTGGTTGGTCGGTTCGTCGAGGATCAACAGGTTGACCGGTTGAAGAAGCAGTTTGATCATAGCCAGACGGGTGCGCTCTCCGCCCGAAAGTACCTTCACTTTTTTGTCGATATCGTCTCCGCTGAACATAAAAGCGCCCAGCAGGTTTTTGGTATTACTTTTCAGCTCCGAAGGGGTAACGTCATCCACCGTCTGGAAAACAGTCAGTTCTTCGTCCAGAAGAGAGGCCTGGTTTTGGGCGAAATAACCGATTTGTACATTGTGGCCGAGTGTGAGTTTACCGGTATAATCCGTAATCTCCCCCATAATACATTTTACGAGCGTAGATTTTCCTTCCCCGTTGCGTCCTACGAAAGCCACCTTTTCTCCTCTTTGAATGGTGAACCCTGCCTCTTTGAACACCAGATGATCCCCGTAATATTTCGACAATTCCTGGGCGATTACCGGATAGCTGCCCGAACGGGGAGAAGGAGGAAATTTCAGGCGCAGGGCAGAGGTATCTTCTTCGTCCACTTCGATCAGCTCTAGCTTTTCGAGCATCTTTACCCGCGATTGCACTTGCAGGGTTTTAGAGTAAGTGCCTTTAAACCGCTCGATAAAATCTTTGGTTTCGGCGATCATTTTTTGTTGTTCGTCATAGGCTTTTTGTTGTTGGGCCCGGCGGTCTTTACGTAGCTCCAGGTACTTGGAGTAATTCACCTTATAATCGTAGATCCGTCCCATCGTGACTTCGATGGTCCGGGTGGTGATGTTATCGACGAATGTACGGTCGTGAGAAATAACGACGACAGCTTTTCCGTTGCTGATCAGAAATTCTTCCAGCCATTGGATCGAGTCGATATCCAGATGATTGGTGGG
>ERZ1106973.2474-NODE-2474-length-13772-cov-2.494933_pt1 | contig 13772 bp, 14 predicted proteins | sample MGYA00403686_ERZ1106973 | MGnify/ENA primary metagenome ERZ1106973 (study PRJEB35170, sample SAMEA104062408) | human gut metagenome | biome: human gut; feature: human-associated habitat; material: faeces | place: Denmark | collected 2012-11-06 ...
CCGCGCCCCCGGGAAACAACATGAGCGAACGCGTCACTTGGGGAAGCCGTCTCGGCTTCATCATGACAACAGCGGGATTCGCCGTCGGGCTGGGAGCCATCTGGCGTTTTCCCTACATGATGAGCAAGAACGGCGGTGGAGCTTTCCTGTTGCTCTATCTGCTGACAACGTTGTGCGTAGGAGTCCCCCTGTTCATTGCCGAAATCATGCTGGGACGCGTTACGCGCCACGGCGGTATCTTGGGGATGCGTCAGCTCACGCCGCCCCGCAGCCCCTTCCGATTGATGGGCTGGCTGGGCATCGCATCGGGTATAGGGATTCTTTCCTATTATTCCGTCATATTGGCACTGCTCTTGGTCTATTTTGTCAAGAGCCTCGGAGGAGCCTTCGCCTACGGTACGGATTTGGCCGCATTGAGCCCGCTGTTCGACGTCACATCGTCCAGCGTCGGAGCATTGGGGCTATATGTCCTGATGGCGATCGTACTTATGGGGGGAATCATCAGAGCCGGGCTCAAAAGCGGGCTGGAAAGGGCCTGCAAATACCTCATGCCGGTACTCCTGCTGTTTCTGGGCATTCTGGCAGTGCGCTCGCTAAGCCTGCCGGAAGCGGAAAAAGGAGTCGCGTGGCTCCTGAAGCCTGATTTTTCCCGCATCGATATTCAGGTGGCGCTGGACGCGCTGGGACATACCTTCTTTGCCGTGGGCATCGGCGTTTCCACCGCCTTTGTTTTTGGCAGCTATCTGAACGAACAAAGCAACATCATTGCCGACGCGCTGATCATTATCGCCATCAATACGGCCGTAGCCGTTTTGGCCGGGCTGGCCATCTTTCCAGCCATGTATGCCTTTGGATTGACCAAGGCCGCCGGGACGGGGCTTGTCTTCGAAACCATGCCCGCCGTCTTTGCCCATCTGCCGGGCGGCTGGTTCTTGAGCGCGGGCTTTTTCTTTCTGCTCATCATCTCGGGTTTTGCTTCCGGCCTGGGGCTGGTGGAAGGCGTAGTCGGCACGCTGGATGAAGCTTGGAAGCTCGGACGCAACAAAACATTGTTCCTCGTGCTGGCCGCAGTATTGCTGCTAAGCCTTCCGCCGCTGCTCTCCTACGGAGCCCATGCCCCGTGGGCGTCTATCCGGCTGTGGGACAGGAGCATCTTCGTCTTCGCCGAGTACGTGGTGACGGCACTGCTCATGCCTGTCGGAGCCTTGCTGATGAGCGTCTTTATGGCTTGGAAATTTGGCTTCTCCAGATTTGCGGAGGAAGCCAACAAGGGCGCTGCGGGTTGCTGCCGCGTCACTCGAAACTGGAAACCATTTATCGTGGCGGTGGTTCCCTGTGCGGTAGGAACGATCCTGCTGCTGGGTATACTGATCTCTCTGTAGCAAAGAAGCAAAGGAGTCTTTATGTTGACATTTGGAAGTATCGGCTGCGGCAATATGGGGGGAGCCATTTTGAGCGGTGTCGCCAAACTGGAAAAATGGCAGGTCATCGGTTTTGATCCTTGCCAGGCTGCGACTGACGCGCTGCATGAGCGTTGCGGCCTGAGGGCGTGTGACGATGAAATCGAAGTAGCGCAGCAAGCGGACGTCATCCTCATTGCCGTGAAGCCGCAACATGTACAGGGCGTGGTGGAAAAAATCGCGCCGCACCTTGACGGCAAACTACTGGTTTCTCTGGCCGCCGGCGTATCCCTGCGGCGCATCAAAACGTACAGCGGCGATACCTGCCCAGCGGTGGTCATCATGCCCAACACGCCGGCTATGGTCGGAGAAGGCTGTTGCGCGTTATGCCTGGATGATCCGACCTTGAATGAAGAACAGAAAAAACTCGTGCTGGAACTCTTTAGCGCCATCAGCACGACGGTGGTTCTGCACGAATCGCACATTCCCGAGTTTTCGGCGTTTATCGGCAGCGGCCCGGCCTTCATCTTTCACCTGCTGGAGTCGTTCGTGGAAGTTGGGTTGCGCCTCGGCTTCTCTTACCACGATGCTAAACAGCTCGCAGAAAAACTGATGGTAGGCAGCGTCCGACTGGCACAGGAAAACCCCGAAGTACCGCACGCCAAGCTGCGTATGAACGTCTGCTCGCCCGGCGGTTCCTCCATTGTGGGTGTGAATGAAATGGATCGACTGGGGGTACGCGGGGCCATCATCGAGACCGTGTTGGCGACCCATCGCCGTGCCCTTGAAATGTCGGCCGACTAGAAAGACCCCATTCAGGGAACGGCCGGATGGCACCAAGAGAGGACGGATATCATTCTGGCGGAGGCTAGCTCTGAGCCTCCGCCGTTTTTTTTGGGGAGAGATCATGCATGACACCCCTCACAGCTCGCGTTGGGCATCGTTGTGGGCGCTCACATGGCCGCAAATGCTCATGCTTCTCGTACAGTTTGGCATAGGGCTGACGGACGTGTGGGCCGCAGGACGCATCGGGCCGGATATTCAGGCATCCATAGGCCTCATAGCACAATGCCACATGGTCTTGATGGCCGTTGGCATCGCCACGGGCAACGGTGCCGTCGCTGCCGTGAGCCAAAGCATCGGAGCTGGGCGGCAGAGGCGTGCGCGACGTTTCACCGGCTTGGTGCTGCTGGCAGGAATGGTGGCAGGCATTTGCCTAGCACACCTCGGAGGCTCTTTCCGCCAAGATCTGCTGTATATCATGCAGACGCCGCAGCACCTCATGGAGCCTGCGGATACTTTCCTCCAGATATATTTATGGACACTGCCGGGACAATACCTTCTGGCAATAGTGACGGCCGTGCTGCGCGCCGTACGTTCCGTACGCCTGCCGCTTGTTATCACGCTGGTGACGGGGCTGCTCAATATATGGGGCGATCTTGCCTTTGGCCTAGGCTGGTGGGGATTTCCCCGTTATGGGGCTGCCGGGCTTGCATGGTCCACTTTCATTTCTGTAACTCTGGGAGCTTGCATCCTGTTTTTTGCGCTGTTTCCCTTCGGATTGCTCAAGCATGATTCGCTCCCTCCCCTGCGCTGGATGCGCTGCGGAGGGAAGTATCTGCTTCGGATAGGGCTACCCGCTCTGGGAACGTCCTTCCTCTGGCAAACAGGTTTTGTCCTTGTCCTCGTGATCACGATGACGCTCCCCCACGACAACGTCAATGCGCTGGCCGGATTGACCGCAGGCATGCGTATTGAAGCGATTATTTTTCTTCCCGCCGTGGCTTGCCAGATGGCCGTGGCTGTATTGGTGGGGCATTCTCTCGGCAGCGGGAACAAGAAGGAAGCACAACAGTCCGCATACGACATGCTGAAACTGGCGGTCATCGGCATGAGCCTGCTGACCTGTGGCCTTTGGTTCATCCGCGATGAACTGGCCACCCTGATGACTAACGATACTCAAGTCCGACTCGAAACAGTCCGCTATCTCGTTTTCAATTTTTTGTCGGCGCCGCTTATGGTGGCGAACCTTGTGCTGGTCGGTGTATTTCTCGGGGCGGGTGCCACGCAGTATCCCATGTGGAGTTATCTTTTTTCCGTATGGGGAGTGCGATTACCGTTATCTTGGTGGCTGGGACATATTGTAATGGAGTCTTCCAGCGGGGTATACTGGGCAATGGTGGCCTCACAGCTCGTGCAGCTTGCCATCCTTCTCTGGGTGTTACTCTGCGCGGACTGGAAACGCTTTACGATGACGACATCACATGAATCGCTATAGAACGGTTATCGTTCCATTCATTCACATACTGAGCAAACAAGCAACGGTTCTTTGAAAAGCCCACAGTTGTAAAATGGAGGATTGGCAAGCCTTCAGATAGGGTATTACATTCACAAATGAACGCTCCAGACGAATAACTCCTCCCGAGCGGTGTCGGCGGCCCCCCCGTGGCTCTTTGAAAACATATGAGAGTATGTCAATGAGTAGCGGGGGGGGGAGGTCATGGAATGCAAACTGACAATCCTGATGCGGGCGCTGCTGGCAGTGGCGCTTGTTGCGATTACGCTGGTGCTGACATATGAGTTCTGGCGGGCGGGCAACGGCAAATCCTCCCTGGATGTGCAGGAAATCCGCTTGCAGGCGTCTATCAGCCGGAGGTCGGTTCCGGGTGGGCTGTAGGACGCCGGAAATATCCCTACAATGCCCGCTACCCCATCGTGGTGCTGCGGGGACATTTTGACAAACCCATCCCCGAAAACCGAAAGATCTACTTCTATATTTGCCATATCGGGATGGAGCTGCATCAAAACGACTAAAGATCGGTTCCCTTGGGACGCCCCAGGATCTTCCGCCGGGCACCAGAACGGCGGGCAACGGCTGGCTCAACCTCACTTCCCCCGGTATTTCGACCACGGACGAAATCATCATCCTTTCCTGCCGCTCCAGAAGCGATATGCCGGGACTCTACGACTATTTGCTGAACGAAATCCATGTGGGGGACGCGCCCCCGCTCTTTTTGAAATACGTCCCCACCGAAGGCGTGCTGGTCATGCTGGGGCCGTCATCGTCATGCTGGCCGCAGGGCTTGGCGCCATCTGGGTGCTCCTCCACCGGATGAAAGTGCCCCTGAAACGCGCTCCGCTGCACCTTGCCTCTTTACGCTGTCTCAGGATGATGCTCTTCGGGGATCATCACCCTATGGAAAAACAGCTCTTGTAATCGAGGATCTCCATCATACTGTCCCAAATTCAGCCCCACTTCCTGTACAATAGCCTGATTGCCATCCGGCAGCTTTGCGATATCGATCCCCCAAAGGCCAAACAGGCGGTGACGCTCTTCTCCAGATACCTGCGGGGAAACACGGAATCGCTGACAACCGCACGCTATATTCCTCGTGATCATCAAGACCTACAATATATGCGGTGGATATGACAAAGCTGGACTGTGATTTCTACCGCTTCCTTGCCTAGGATCTGGAAGCCGTCAACGCCTATTCCGACGAATACATGGCCAACTATGGCTGGGCGGAATTCATGTCGGCTACTTGGACAGCAAGGTGCGCTGACGGCATATCTGTGCTTTCTGCGGACAGCCCCTCTTTTCGTTGTCCTTTTGTTGTACTCAGCCGTTTAGCTTGAGTGCATCGTTTGGAATAGGGAGGCTGCTCATGAAAATGGCGGCAGGGAACAGTCCCGTCGAGCGGCTGACGGAGCCGAAAAACGCCATAAAAACGACATGGCCGAAGGCGCTGCAAGGCTCGTTGAAAATCCGCTGGCGACCATTCAATTGCGGCAGCCCACCCATAAAAAAAGTGCTGGCGCTGAACTCCTACTCCCTATGCCCTGAAAGCGGTACCCTCCAATCCTCTCTGGTTTGCTGCCGGATGCTCATACTCCTTCCCTCTTCCTTACGAACATCCGCACCATATCCCCCACAGCACAAAGGACACCAAGCACGTGTCCGGCCTGCCCTATCAACGTATTTGCCAACCATATCCTCATGTTATCCGTCAAGCCAACGACTGCCTTCCTGAATCATGCTCAAGAAATCCGCTTGCGGCCGGATTGCCCCAACAGGAAACACGGATGTCCTTTAACCGACGAGCGGCAAATCTCACACGGGGAGGCATAGAGATGAAATCCATCCAGACCAAATTTATTGTCTTGATTCTTGGCTGCATTCTCCTCTCCTCAAGCGTGATCGGAGGAGCGGGCATTCTGAACGCCAAGCATGTGGTGGATGAGGATTCGGTAAAAATCATGAACCTCATGTGCAAAGAAAAAAACAGGAAATCAATGCGCTGTCTCGAGAATCCAGCAATCGGTCAAGACGCTGGCGGTCTACCTCCGCTTCAATCCCGAATTTACGCCGCCGACATCGGGCTTGTTTTGAAGCAAAACGACGCTTGACGGCAGTTTCCGGCAGTACCTTCCCACCGACTTCTCCAGATTCAGCCCGGAGGATACCGAACATGTAGGCTGGTACTACACCCCGATCAGGAATGGGAAAGCCACATGGATGCATCCCTATCTCAACAAGAACATCAACGTGCAGATAATCTCCTTTGTCATTCCCCTTTATATGAATAATCAGAAGGAAATCGACGGATACAACCGAAACGCCCGGGCGGACAACCCCGCAATCAAGGATGGGCAAAGCACAGATCGACCGCAACTTGTAGCTTCGCCCAGCGTAAAGGCAATGTGGAACCCCTCTGCTGGGAACTCGCCGCCCGGCGGTTCGGAGACAAAAGGAGGACGGCATCGAGATAAAAAAACAACGAGTCCAATGGCGAAGGAAAGGCGGTGGAAAAGGTCAAGCACCAAGAAAAATATGAACGTCACGTTAAATGGGAATTAGCTATGGAAATAGAGTTATATTTCACGTAATACAGCTAACAAGTGCCCTACATATACAAAGACAAAAAACTCTCCAAGCAAGAAACAGGCAAATTCTAGCCATACGTCTGGCGCGATGCGCTGTTAGCGACTTGGAGAAATGATATTGCTTGTCAGAAAAACTATATATGAAATTATTAGCACCATCAAAAACAGTTACAATAAAGACGCTTTGGCTTCGCTCGAGGCGCTTTTTCTTTTCTGAAACAAGAAGTAGGTTGCATCCAATACCTGAACAACATAGCGTTTTTAATCATCACTTATCACAAGGAGTTTCTACTTTGGACATCCCACGCATCTTCAACATTACCGAAAGTGCTCACCGTATCCATAACCCCTTCACATCAGAAAAACTCGCCACTCTCGGTGCTGCGTTACGTCTGGAACGGGGAACCCGCGTACTCGATCTCGGCAGTGGTTCGGGCGAAATGTTGTGCACATGGGCACGTGATTACGGAATCACCGGTGTTGGCATCGACATGAGTCAGCTATTCTCCGAGCAAGCGAAACTCCGTGCTGAAGAACTCGAAGTCTCAGATAGAGTCAAATTCATCCACGGAGATGCTGTCGGCTACGTCACCGAGGAAAAGGTCGGCGTAGCGGCCTGTATCGGTGCCACATGGATCGGTGGGGGGGTCGCCGGAACCATCGAGCTTCTGGCCAAAAGCCTTTGCACCGGAGGTATCATCCTCATCGGTGAGCCCTACTGGCGGCAATTGCCTCCAACGGAAGATGTTGCCAAAGCTTGCCATGCCAATGCCGTCATCGACTTTCTCATCCTTCCAGAACTTCTCGCATCTTTCGGCGACCTCAACTATGACGTTGTGGAAATGGTTCTGGCTGACCAGGAAGGCTGGGATAGATACGAGGCAGCCAAATGGCTCACTATGCGACGATGGCTCGAAGCGAACCCTGACGACGACTTTGCAAAAGAAATTCGAACCCAGCTGACCTTGGAACCAAAACGTTATGCCACGTATACGCGTGAATACCTTGGATGGGGCGTATTCGCCTTGATGGCGCGATGACCTTCACATCCAAATAAAAACTTTTGTTCTACGCTTTTCTCTGATCCCGTTCAGGACGACGATGGTTATGCCCGCGGATACCGTATGGAAAAAGTATCAGGTGTTTTCTCCAGCAGCGGAGGTATTCCTCTAATGGTACAGGAACACTTCAGCGAAATACGGCAACTATAATAAAAACAAACACAAAATCTCCGTGGGCGTAATGCCCGACTGATGGTACGTTTACAGTTCCATCAAAACGGAGATTTCTTTTTTCAAGGGAAGTTTTCAGCTCAAAAGCCGAGGCTCCCCCCCCGCAGTTACATGGCCGCCCACTGCGGTGCTCCTTTCGCTATATTCTTCATGCTCATGACATTTCTGCGCGGCGGATCGCCGAAAAGACGTTTATACTCCCTGATAAACTGCGTCGCGCTTTCGTACCCGACAGCCATGGCGGCCTGCGTCACGTCGTAGCCTTCGGACAGCATGAGGCGCTGGGCTTCACCAAGACGCAGCCGCTTCTGGTATTGCAAGGGGCTCAGCGTCGTTATCCTTTTGAAGTATTTATGGAATGTTGATGGGGCCATATGCGAACGGTTAGCGAGGTCCTCCACGAGCAACGGTTCTTTATAGAATTCCTTCAGCCAGGCAATGGCCTTGGTAATCTGGTGCCCCTGGGAACCAAGAGTATTGAGTGAACGCAGGGTATTGCCGAATGCCCCCGCCAGCAGGCGGTAATGGATTTCCCGCATCAGCATATCCCGCATCACCAAAATCTGTTCCGGCTTTTCCGTCAATTCGGCCAGCCGCACAAAGGCATCCAGCAAGTCCGGATCGACTTCCTGCGTACCCGCGCCCCTGTAGACCGTGGAGTCTGACGGCGAAGGTATCTGCGACGCCAGACTGGCGATCAGGCCGGTATCCAGCTTCAACGACATGGACAGGTAGGGTGTTTCTTTACTGGCTTCCATGACGCAGCTGGAGACCGGCATGTCCACACCACACACAAAACAGATGTTCTCACCATAATGGTGCTCTTCCGCCCCTATCTTTACCAGCTTCTTTCCTTGAACCACCACAATGATGACCGGCTCGTAAAAATGCGGCTTAGGATCGGCGTTGCTCACCTGACGGTGGAACTCGAAACCTTTGATGGGCGTTATATAGCTCTCGGAACGAGAAGCGGTATTCCGAAGGATGATGTCCCGGAGAATGGCCCAACTGTTGCCCGTGTTGACTCGTATCGCCCTTGTCATGATGGCACCTTGCCTCCGTTTGAGAGTAACCCTGTTTATCGCAAAACCGTTCATGTGGAGAATTGGGCAACTACCCAAGTGTTTTCCAGCTTGTGCAGCCCGTGCCCACCTTTTTTTCTTCATGTATTTCCTCGTCTTTCATCCCTATAATGCCATCCCGTATCTCGTCAATGTTCTCGATGTCACACATCGACTTCCATGTCATGCCGTCAGGCATAGAACAATAGGCAGAAATTGTGGAGAAATTCCCTATTTTCCGGCGGGCCGGGCGGATAGAGTCCAAATCACAGGAACTCTCAAAGAAGGGCTGCCATGCTCTAACGGTGGATTATCCTATGCAAACCGTAAAACAAGGTCGCACTGAAACAGATGTGCATACGGCCTGCCAGCCATGCTCAAAGACGAGAAGAACGAATAACGCGAATAGCTCTCCATAACCAAAAGATACAACAAGGAATCTGCCATGCAAACAGTACCGTTCAAAAACAAAAGAGGAGATGTGCCAGTGAGTCTTCATATGCTTTCGGACACCGGCGCAAACGGAAAGGATACGGTCGACATCCACGCGCATACGTCTGGAAGCCGTGCGGAATACGCTGCCGGAAAGCGTATCGCAATTGTCTGCGCCGCCTTCCTCCTTGCCCTGTCGCTTGCATCGGCGTTTCCGACCGGCGGCATGGCGGCGGGTCAGGAGCAGAAGCCCATCACCCTGAAAACCATGGGCAGCCTGCTGTTCGGCGGTACGGTAATCGAGAGGGAGAACGGGGATACCTTTCACGGGGATCACGGTTATGCTCAGTTTTACATCCCGCAAAAGGCCCGTAACTATCCGCTGATTCTGTGGCACGGCATGGGGCAGTCCGGCAGAAGCTGGGAATCCACGCCGGACGGACGCGAAGGGTTTCAGGCCCTCCTGACGCGGCGCGACTGGCCGCTGTATATCATTGATCAGCCTCGCCGCGGCAGGGCCGGGTACACTGCGTCCGCCAGAGACGACGCGAGCGCCCACCCTACCTCGGCCAGCGAGCGCGGCGTCTGGAATGCCTTCCGCAACGGCATCTGGGTTCCAGGACAGAAGGCATCCCTGTATCCGGGCGTGCGTTTCCCGTCCGCCCCAGCCGCTATTGACCAGTTCTTCCGCCAGCAGACCTTCAATACGGGGCAGGAACCGCGCACAACAGAATATCTGACGTACATGGGCAACACAGCCGCCGCCCTGCTGCGGCAAACTGGCCCGGCGGTACTGGTCACTCATTCCAACAGCGGAAAATACGGCTGGTTCACAGCCATGGCCTCGGACGCCGTCAAGGGCATCGTCGCCTATGAACCAGGCCAGTTCGTTTTTCCCGAAGGCGAAACGGCGAGGGATATACCCTTCAAAAATGCGCTGGCCAACGAGATGCTCCAACCTATTAACGTTTCATCAGAATCGTTTCGGAAACTGACCCAAATGTCCATACTAATCATCTATGGCGACAACATCGCCACAGAGCCCAGCGATATTTTCAACGTGGATGTCTGGCGCATAGCCAGCACTCGTGCCAGACATTTTGTAGACGCCATCAACCGCAATGGTGGCGATGCCACACTGGTCTTCCTTCCGGAGATAGGCATCAAGGGCAACACCCACGCGCCCTTTGCCGACCTGAACAATCTGGAAATCGCCGATCACCTCGAGCAATGGCTGCACGCCAAGGGGCTGGACGGTCGAGGCGTTCCCCACAGGGGCCCGGCTCCCCAAACAACGGCATTGACCATTCCCCTGCAACAGGACCGATAACCGCCGCTACAAAAACGGTGGCCCCGAATACCACAAGGAGATTGTCATGAAACGGCTTCTGCTTTCCGTATGTATTCCGGCACTCACTTTCTTCGGATTCTCCCTCAAGGCACACGCGGCAGAGACGCACAGCGCCCCGGCCTTCATGAACGCCGAGGGCGAGGGCATCTTCCCCAAAGGAAAGACCAACGACGCCTATGCCCAGTATTTCAACGGCACCAGCTATCTCCAGGCATTGTCCACCGAAGGCGTGGCCACCGCCAACGTGACCTTTGAACCCGGCTGCCGCAACTTCTGGCACATCCACCACAAAGGCGGGCAGATTCTCCTCGTGACCGGAGGACGCGGCTGGTACCAGCAGTGGGAAAAGCCCGCGCGGGCGCTCAAGCCCGGCGACGTGGTGAACATTCCGGCCGGGGTCAAACACTGGCACGGCGCGGCCAAGGACAGCTGGTTTTCCCATCTTGCCGTGGCCGTTCCGGCGGAAGGGGCTTCCAACGAATGGCTGGAACAAGTATCTGACGAAGAATACCAGCAACTCAAGTAAAGGAGCGCATCATGTCACACTTGGGATATGAAATTAAAAAACTGGGCTTCGGCCTGATGCGTCTGCCCAAAAGGGGCGACAACATAGATGTGGAACAGGTCAAAGTCATGGTGGACCGCTTTCTTGCTGACGGTTTTACCTATTTCGACACGGCCTGGGCTTATCCCGGCAGCGAGGACGCCATCCGGCAGGCTCTGGTGGAGCGGCACCCCCGTGAAGCCTTTCAGTTGGCCACGAAAAACGCGGCATGGATCAAGTGCAAAAGCCGGGAAGAGGCTATCGGACAGTTTGAAACGTCGCTGCGGCAGACGGGCGCGGGCTATTTTGACTTCTACCTGCTGCACAACCTTGGAGAAAGCCGCACCCGCTTCTTTGACGTTTTCAACATGTGGGACTTCGTTCAGGAGAAAAAGCGGCAGGGGCTCATCAGGCATGTGGGATTCTCCTTCCACTCCACGCCGGAGGAACTGGAGCAGATTCTATCCGCGCACCCGGAAATGGAATTCGTGCAATTGCAAATAAACTATGGGGACTGGGAAAATTCCGCCGTTCAGTCCAGAGCCTGCTACGAAGTGGCGAGAAGGCATGAAAAACCCGTCATCATCATGGAACCGGTCAAGGGGGGTATGCTCGCCACCCCGCCGGAGCCGGTGGTGAAGATTTTCCGTAAGGCAAATCCGCAGGCCTCCAACGCTTCCTGGGCCATCCGTTTCGCGGCGAGCCTCGAAGGGGTCATCACAGTACTGTCCGGCATGAGCAATCTGGAACAGATGGAGGACAACCTCTCATACATGCGGAACTTTGCTCCTCTGTCCGCGGAAGAACATACCACAATACAGGAAGCGCAGAAGGCGTTGAACAGTATTCCGCTCATTCCCTGCACCACCTGTAACTACTGCGCAAAAGTCTGTCCCAACGACATAGGGATCTCGGGATCGTTCATCGCGATGAACTACCTGACGTTGTATAAAGACAAACGCGCGGCCCAGGTCCAAGAACAATGGCTGGTCGGGGGACATGGCAGACAGAGCGCTGACAAATGCGTCCAATGCGGCGTATGCGAGGCGGTTTGTCCGCAACACATCGCCATCAGGGATGAACTGGTCAGAGTCCATGCCGCTCTGGGGGACGGGCAGCTCGCACCGGGCAGCTAATCAGACTTGATAAAGCCATTGACCCGATAATCCCCTACGCCGAAAGATGGAGCCTCCCTTCGGCCCCATACCAAAGAATACGTGAAAACACTATGAATTACGTAAAACTCGGCAAACAGGTCTGGATGTCTCTCCGCTGTGCCTCGGCTGCATGAGCTTTGGCGATCCCGAAGACTGAATACACAAATGGGCGCGGGACAAAGAACACAGCAAACCCATCATCCAGAGATCTCTGGATCTGGGCATCAATTTCTTTGATACGGCCAATGTCTACAGCCTCGGCAGAAGCGAGGAAATTCTGGGACGCGCCATCAAGGATTTTGCCCGGAGGGACGAGGTTGTCATCGCCACCAAGGAGCATGGCGTCATGAGGAGTGGCCCCAACGGCGGCGGACTGTCGCGCAAGGCCCGCTACATCGGGGTTTCGGCAATGTGGGTCCGGCAGTTCCAGAAAGCCCAGCATATCGCGGAAAGGCATGGCTGGACAACGTTCGTCTCCATGCAGACCCCATACAACCTGATATACCGCGAAGAAGAGCGGGAAATGGTGCCCTTGTGCAAGGATATGTGCGTCGGCCTGACTCCCATACAGTCCGCATGAAACCGATACCATCGCGCAAAACAAGTATGGGGCGAACAAGGAAGCGGACAAGCTGATCGTGGATCGGCTTTCAGAACTGGCCGAAAAGCGCGGCCTCACCAGAACACAGCTAGCTCTGGCCCGGTGCTGCACAAAGAACCGGTGGTTTCCCCCGTTATCGGTTCCTACAGGATGTCGCATCTCGAGGACGCGGCGAATGCGGTACCCGTCCGGCTTTCACCCGAAGAAATGACCTTTCTGAAAGAGCTGTATATGCCACACCCCATTCAGGGGCATCATTAAGGAAACACCGGAGGAGTGTCATGAACCGACGAACGTTCATCAAAGCTTCACTAACCGCCACAGCCGCAGTGGCCGGAAGCGTCCTTTTGGACGGGCCGCTATCATCCGCCTCGGCGGTAACCGTACCAAACACGACAGAGGATGCAAAAATGAAAATATTGGTACTGACCGGCAGCCCACGGAAAAACGGGAACTCCAACACCCTCGCCGAACATTTCATCAACGGAGCCAAAGAGGCCGGGCACGAAGTAACCCGCTTTGACGCCGCATCCAGCAAGGTGCATCCATGCATTGCCTGCAACAAATGCGGCATGAACGGGCCCTGCATGTTCAAAGACGATTTTGAAGTGGTGCGCGAACACATCATTCCCGCCGATCTGGTGGCGTTTGCAACCCCCATGTATTACTTCGGGATTTCGGCTCAACTGAAAACGGTCATTGATCGTTTCTATGCCATCAACGGAGAAATACACATCCCCAAGAAAGCTGTGCTGATGATGACCTACGCAAACAATTCTCCCAGAAACGAAAGCCCGATCCTCACGTATTATGAAGTACTGCTGGAATACCTCGGCTGGAAGGATGCGGGACGGATCATCGTTCCCGGCGTCTGGCCTACGGGTGCAATTAATCAGACACCATTTCCTGCTCAGGCCTTCGCTCTAGGCAAGAGCGTCTAAATACCGCGTGCTCAACAAGCAACCACAGTGCGAAGTCCCGTAAAGTGTAAAAGACTTCCGACTGTTCGCTATCCTTACCTTTTCTATAATTCATGCGCATGAGTTGCCGGGACTGCTGAAAAGCTCAGCAGTCCTTTTTCTATTTCTTTCTTATGTTCTTACGGGGTCA
>ERZ1106973.2475-NODE-2475-length-13758-cov-8.665475_pt1 | contig 13758 bp, 15 predicted proteins | sample MGYA00403686_ERZ1106973 | MGnify/ENA primary metagenome ERZ1106973 (study PRJEB35170, sample SAMEA104062408) | human gut metagenome | biome: human gut; feature: human-associated habitat; material: faeces | place: Denmark | collected 2012-11-06 ...
TACCTGCATGGTTGTGGATACTCTGGTATATATATCGCATTTAATCTTTTTATTCACTTTTCCTCCCTTCCTCAGAATATCCCAAAGCAATTTCCAACAATTCAGTTGCAACTTGTGAATTTCTGATACGCATTAAGTTATCCCAGACATCAGCTTTTCCAAGTAGATTCATCCCACCATGCCATACTATTTCATCATCAATAACGGCAAAACATTCTTCTACTTCTGTTCTTGTTATCACATTTATTCCTACCAATTGCATTGCTCTGATTAATTCATAACATACATCTGACTTTCCGTAAGTAATATCTTCCGGATCTGTTGTAATAACTGTGACCTTTACCCCTACTTCCTGTCTCTTCTTGACTAGTAATAAAAATCTGTCAATTTTATCCTGTCTGATATCCGGACTGGAAATTACCACCATTTTTTCTGACTCTACAATATCTTGCTCGAATTTTTCGGTATAATTTACAGAATCAAATATTGCATTTATTATTTGTTTAGGTTGCAACTCTTGCGTCCAGATTGAAAATCCCATCTTCCTGTATGTTCTCAATCTTTTTGCATACATTTTATCAAAATAACGCACATGCGAATCGATATAATCATACACATAAACGGCTTCTTTTCCGACATAATCTCTGTTTAATCTACCTACATACTGTTCCAGGCGTCCTTCAAAAGATACAGGTGCTGCAAGCATTAATACATCCAGTCTTGGGAAATCAAACCCTTCTCCTATTTTCTGACCAGTTGCCACCAAAATAAGCGATTCATTTTCAGGTATCTGCTTTAATTTTACTCTTATTTCAGCATTTTCCTTATCCGAATTATCCCCATACAGAAGGAATACATGATCTGCTTTTTCCTTTAAGGCATCATGTAAAAATTTTGCATGTTCCTTAAATCTTGTCAAAATTACAGGAGTTTGTTTTCTTGCAACACAAGTTATAACATCATCTATGATCATTTCATTGCGCACCTTACTGGTACTAATCAAATTATATGCTTTATTAATATTATCCTTGCTTTCTGCAGTATCAACTACTCTTGTGTATCTTGGGACAAAATAATGTCCAATCCCCTGTTCCTTAGCCCTCTCCAATGCAGTAAATCTATGTCTCAAAGGTCCTAACAGCATATAGATGATCCGATCAAGACTGTCACCACGTTTAGGTGTAGCAGAAACACCATACACGTATTTTGCATTTATTTTCTGCAATAATTCCATAGATGTATTAGAAGCTGCGTGATGACATTCATCCATAATTACCATTCCGTAAGAATTAATCCGTTCATTAAATTTTCCTCTGCTGTACATTGAACCAACCATTGCAACATCTATAATCCCTGTCAATGTATTTTTATTTCCGTGCAAAACGCCTATCACACTATTTCTTTTTTTCTTTCTTCCTGTTTTTGTTTCATATTCCGGTGGTTCTTCTCTTATCTCTAAAAAATGATTCAATTCATCAACCCACTGATTAAGCAAATCTTTACTTTGCAGCAAAATGAGCGTATTTACTTTTCGCTCTGCAATAAGGTAACTACATACTACAGTCTTTCCAAATGCAGTTGCCGCACTCAAAACCCCATCTGAATGTGATAATAATTTTTCTGCTGCTAATTCCTGTTGCATTCGCAAATCACCTTTAAAAGATACTCTGATAGGTTGTCCTGTTTCTCTTTGATCTGAAACATCAACTGAAATGCCTGCTTTTTCACATTCCTGTATAATATTTTCCCGCAGTCCTCTCGGAATCTGTATATATCCATCTATATCCTTACCTAAATATACAGTACTGAAATTATAATAATTAGAATATCCCAGCCTTTTATTTTTGTAAAATTCCGGATTATCAAATGCCGCCAAACTACGGACCTGATTTTGTATTCTTGGCATAAGATTCAGAGTATCAATATAAACTCCATTGCCCAATACCATATGAAGCTTGCCCACAACATCTGACTTACAAAACTCACATTTCTTCTTCCATGGTTTCGGTCTGACATTCTTCTCAATATTAGTAAGCGTTCCTCTGACTTCTGCTAATTCTCCCTGCCATTTTGCCATGCATTGTTCAACATCTTCTATTCCCAGCTTTTTTGTTTTATTGAAAAGAGCATCCCATTGATCAGGATATGCATTCCAATTTTCATCTACAAAAGCACTATTTCCATTTTTAAGTGCCTGCCCCTGTAATGGCAATGCAATCAAATTACCTATGCTGCTTGCCACATCCTGCGAAGGATACATTCTATCATAATAATGAAAAGATTTCAGATTGATGGAAGTTGAACCCTTGTCTAACAGGAGAAATCCAAAATTCCTTGCTGTTGCCGCAGATATTGCCTTTTTAAAGAAAATCCATACATGGGCACCTTTTCCAGATCGAGATCTCTCAACTAAAGGTCTGATACCATTAAGCTCACACATTTTTCTAAGCGCATCCACTTCTTTATGCCACTCATTATCCGTATTTGCAAAGTCCGTAACCTCTGCTCCTTTTTCGTGATTATCAAAATCAAATACAATAAATCTGCATGTTCCATTTGGCAGTAAAGGATATACACCTATTACATCTGATCCATCTTCTTTTGTGCCTAACAAATGAGCAATTATTTTTTTTACATCCAGACTTATCCATTTGGTATTTTCACATTCATCACACAATACCTTCTCTTTACGTTGTTTAGGGCAAAGCCGGTCATTCCAACGATTCGCACATTGTGGAAAATAGCCCCCGTTCTTTCCTCTTCTGGCATATACATCTTCTCTTCCCCAAAACATCGAAAAGAAACGTATTGCCATTTTCTCTGTAATATATGGCGGATTTACAATACGACTCCCTTGATCCAGGTCATATTCTTCTGCACTTTCTATTTTTTCTTCAAAAGGATTCACCTCTTCATATGAAATGCCTGCTTTCTTCAATTTATCTTTTAATATCTTGTTCTCATATTCAAGCAACCTAACCATCTTTCTCAATGAATCTGCATCATATGCTTCTATGTTCAAACCTTCCACCTACAATTCTTATTATCTCGTAACATAACTTCCATTCAATGTCCCAACTTTATTTTAGTATTTGTTCCAACTATTTTCAATGCTTATTTTTCTTATTGACGCACTTCTCTGTCAATCGTATAATTAATACACAAAAAAACGAAAAGAGGAGGTGTTCGTATGGCTACTTCAAGTATTACTCATAATTTTGTCATATCCAATCCAAATAGCGTAAAACATTTTATCGCAGCGATTGATGAAGCTGACCGTGACCGCACACCAAAGCAGACACTTCCCGGACGTCAGTTGACAAACCCACAAGAAATCTTAGCTTTAATGTCAAAGAGGAAAAAACAAACTCTTAAATATTAAAATTCTTCAATAAAAAATCCTCTAAGACAATAGGTATTTCACTATCTCTTAGAGGATATTTCTTTAATTTAAATGGTATCTGGTAATATTTTTCCAATTTTTCGGGAAACCCATTTTATTCAATAATTCAACTTCACTTATATGCTCTACTTCTCTGTTTACTCGGTCAATCTCTTTTATGAGCTTTCTTTTAAATTCCAGAAAATCTTTTCCAGGTAATAGATATCTAAAAGCAATCACCACAGCAAACAAATCTTGTTTTCCTTTTTCGTACTGATTACCGCTCTGTGGTAATGAAAGTTTTTTATGAAGCGGTGTATCCGCAATAGCATCTACTGTTCTGTATGTAAACAGTCGTTCCCCATGGGCACATACATTCCTATACTTAGTGAGAACAGATAGAAACTGTTCCATCTGATGCTGATTCAAAGGTTCAAAGTTTTTTGATACTTTTGATTTTAAGGACTGCGGAAACACTCGGAACATTTTTGATAAGTTTCCAAACGTAAGTACATTTGCCAAAACCCATAATGGAATTTCACCATATGTCTTGCGGTAATAGTTGATATATGTATAATCTGTGGTCGTTGTTGCTCGTTTCAAGGTCGCTATCAACTTTACGATTGTTGCATGATTTCTTTTTGTATTATTATAATTATTAGCGTCCAGGTACTGCTTCTGCTCTGCTCCATACATTTCAGTAAAATAGTATGACATCAAAGAACGCATCTGTCGCTCAATCTGCAGTAAATATTTAAAGAACAACTCTCTAAGCTCTGCATCAAACTTATACAGACTGACTATTTCTTCAAAACTTGTTCCTGCTTTATATTTTTTTGTGTTTGATATTCTAAAAAGATGTTTATATCCTCCCATAAGAGGAAAATATCCTATTTGGCGTAACATCTCTTCCGCATATTCTCTGTCTTTTATTTTTATTCCCTTTTCATCACTGATCCAGGAAACCTGGTCACTAAAAGAAGAGAATTTTTTCGGTGTCTGCATCTCATTTCTCCTTAAAACAAAAGAGGGAGAGACCCGCAGGCTCTCCCCCGCCTGTAGGCTTCTCAAGTTTCTACAGAACGATCACTGAGCTTAGTATACGTCATTTTAAATGTCCTGTCAATATGTCAAAACATTCTCAGCCATATCCGCTCAGAAGTATTCTATGCTATTTTTTCTTCTTTATTCTGTTTTTCTTCCTCCAACTCCCGGAGGACTTCTTCGCCGTACTTATCAATCATCCGTACCAGAAAATCAATACACGGGAGTTTGACAGTTAAATATAAGAAAAAATGCTCGCAGGCCTTATGGTACCTGCTATTTTTACGTCAGCTTTTCTGTTTTGTTTTATAGTATTTTTTTATTACCGGCTTCAGCTCGATAAAACCTGCCATAAATTAAGAGAGAAACATAAATTCAAATATACCTTTGTTGATGCCATGTTGTTTTCTCCTATCTTCCCACCAGCTTTAAGAATTTCTTATCATTCATCTGCTCATTCGTAACATACTCCCCATCACAAAATAGTGCATAAGTCGTGATTGGCGTTGGTACATTCTGAGCATCCTTCCTATTTTCAATCTTCACAGCTTTGAGTGGAATACCATTCTTCTGAGCGGTTTCTTCCAAGATTGGTACATACTTTGCATTAAAAGGACATTGGTTTGTATAATAAAGAACATAGCCGCTTTCATTTATATGATGGTGTTTTGCACATTCCTTGAACACCGGTGGCTCAGTTTTCTCTTCAAACGGCAGATACCATAGCTGGATTCCATTATCAGCCTCATCACAAGCTTTAAATCCTTTATATTTTAGAAACTTCGAATCGGCCAGAAATGGCTTTTTCCTTGCTGCTGCAAGAATACATAGGCCTTTCTTCCCCTTTTCTTTGCTGTCCTCAATACACTCGGAAAGTAAGTCACTTGAATATCCATGGCCTTTGAAAGATCCGGACACCCACAAACAATTAATATACATATAACCAGGTGCTTCGATTGGATTCCATGCACACTCCGCAGGTATGTACTCAATAAAGCACTTGCCGCGTTCTACGCTCTTAAGAAACACAAGACCTTCATCAAATCTATCCGCAAGCCATGCCTTTTTTGATGATACCTGAATATCTTTATTGTTGGAAATGGCGCAGCAAATGTGCTCCTTTTCAAGATTTTCTTTCGTAACTCTAATATATTCCATACCTTTAAGCCCTCCTTATCGGATGCCTGACCACAGTCTTGCGTTTCTCCGGTGCCACCCTCCGTGCATCACTCAAATAAATTTCGTGGTGCATTCTCTGATCAGTAATATCCAGTGCATATCCTTGTTCTTCCATAAATCTGTGCATCTCATCTACTGTAGCAGGCTCATCGTCATACGATCCGATATGCATACACTGTACACACAGACCTTCATCATACGAAAAGAACTCAACTTTGGAGAAATCCTGTTTCTTTTTCTCCGTAGCTTTTCTGACTGCCCAGTCAAAATCTTCCCTGCTAACAAAATCAGGCAAGCGAATAACAGAAATCCACTTGAATTCTTCCTTGCGCGCATAATCGATTCCTGACACGCCTTCTTGCCACCAGAATCCCTCTAATGGCGGCACCACATAATCGAAATATCCGTCAATCTGATGGTCTTCCTTTTTACTCATTTTTATCGTAAATGCAATTCCATACAAAAGTCCAATAGACTGCTTATATTCTCCATCTGCATCATTTGGATTACCGCTTCCCCTCACCGCTATATAATTCATTTTCGGGACTCTGACAATAGACGGTGTTCCCTTCGGCATGTAAAACTCTTTGTATTCCTTTTTATAATCAAACGTCATTTTCCTAATCCTCCATAGCTTTTTAATGTTTCTTCCGCATTCCTGCGGATAATGTCCCGTGCTTCTTTCGGCTCAAGCACCTCAGCCTTTGCTCCAAATGTCATGAGCCATGTCACAAGGTTTTCCATATCTGTATAATCCGCCGAAAAAAGCAGCCTTCCATCATCCGTCCTGGTAAAGCAATGCGGTCCAAATTCTTCAACCAACCGCCACTTTACATCCGGGGCGAAAAGGACTTTTACCTTTATCCCGCCCGGAAATATCTTCTCATTTGACAAATTCGGCATTGGTACATTTCTGCACATAAAAAACTGCTCCGATTCTGTAACGCAATCCATACGGTTCAACTTAAACAATCTGTAATCTTCACGTTCTAAACACCACCCCCATACATACCAGCTTGACCACCTAAAAACCAGATAATACGGTTCTATCCTTCGGTTGCTGTCTCCAGATGGAGCATAATACTTAAACTGTATAGTATGCCTGTTTTCTATTGCATTTTGGATTACTTCGATTTTCGGAACAAGAGAGCCTTTATACCATGAAGACAAATCAATCAACATAGAGTCTCTTTCACTGATAAACTCTGATGATCCGGTCTGGATTTTCTCCATCAACTGACCGTAGTATCGGTTTCCACTCACACTGTCAAGACTTCTCAGCCCCGCAAGGATCATCTGCATATCTTTGGATGTCAGAATCGTCCTATCCATACGATATCCGTCCATAATACTAATACCACCACCGGTCCCCTGTGCCGTCCTTATTGGAATGCCTGCTTTGCAAAGGTCTTCAATATCCCGGTTTATTGTCCTGCGGGATACCTCAAATTTTTCTGCCAGTTCAGGAGCCGTTGTCTTTTCTTCCTGCAGTAAGATTGACAATATCCCAATAAGCCTATCTGTCTTCATAGTTTCCACACTCCATACATATCATATCTAACACAACACGACAACTATATGTCATGTTTATTATATCCACGAAAAATTTTTCTGTAAACAAAAAGCCTGCAAACATAAGGTTTTATTCCCAATGTCTGAAGACTCAATAGCATTAGTTAAATTTTCTCCCTCTCGGTTCTCAACCAATGCATTCCAAGCCATCAGATAAACCTTTATCAATGTTTCTTATTTCATTGACGCTCTTTCCGCTGGTGCTTTGTCCGAAATTGAACGAATACTCACCATTACTGTAATTCCGTACAGGCTTATCCCTCGCCTGACCGAAACCAAGCAAACTTTTTATACCCATCTGCTATCTCTTTCTTTTTGTTCCTGTCTGTGATAAAAACGATTCCATAGATATCGAAAAAAGTTCATAAAATTTTAGCAATTAAAGGCATTGGTTTTTTACTGTAAATTGCATATAATAAAAACACAGATAGAAATATCTGCGCAGCGGTTAGAGCGTCCAGTTAAAATGCTCGGTTAAAAGCGGTTAGATTGTCCAATTAAAACAATCGGTTAACAGCAGTGGGTGGAGTAATCCACCCGCTTTTTTACTTTTCAGGAGGCTCTATAGATTGGTACGTTGTCGATAGAAAATACATAAATTACCTGACACAGTTTGATTCCCGTGTCGGATATGTGGAGTATGGGGAACGTTTGAAACTCCATGTGGGAATTCTTCTTACTATCGGAGATTTCCACTACTATGTCCCTATTTCCTCTGCAAAACCGAAACATCAGAAGATGTCCAACAGTCTGGATTTCCACAAACTCCAGGATGAATCCACCGGATATCTTTATGCTGTATTGAATATCAATAATATGATTCCGGTTCCTGATAACTGCCTTACTCAGTTAAAATATAATCAGGTAGAAAGTTTCCGTTCTTTCAGCAACGAAAAGGAAAAAACCGACTATGTTTACCTTCTCCAGAAAGAAAAAGCCCTGATTGACAATGTTCAGGACACTCTGCAAAACAAAGCCCTGAAATTATACCAGAAGTGCATTGCCAAGCCGGATTCTTCCCTTGCTGCAAGATGCTGTAATTTCAAAATGCTGGAAGAAAAATGCAGTTCTTATTCCGATACATAAACAAAACCATGATCATTCAAATCTCTCCATCTGCCGGAGAGGTTTTCTTTCTTAAAAAACAAGAATTCCCCTGCCATCATATACACTTCCCTCGCTGCCCTGATTACGAATTGCACGGTCAAGTGCCATAACGGTTGCTACTGTTGCATCGATTTTCTCCGTAGATTTTTCCTTATCCATTTTGATATTTCCGGCAGGGTCTTGTCTGACATACACATTATCCATAACCTGCTTGCGAAAAATTGTATGTATGTACCGTTCTAAAATGGGTATGTCTGTATTTTTTGTTTCCCGGCTCGGCTTTCGGAATTTCCAAGACTCCGGCAGAGCCAACCTCTCCAATTCCGCTAAATGTCCATACCAATCCGGTACATATGCAAATTCAAATAAATCCGGTGCTATCATCTGTTTCCTCTTTTCCTGTGGTTTTCTGTACTCATATCTGTTTTCTGTCTTTGCTTCCATCTCTTTCATCATGAGCCTCCTTTTTGTTTTCTCTTGAAATATAAAATAGATATTTACTAATTATTTACTTAATACCACTTCCAACATTCTAAATTTATCGCTTACATTTTGTTTCCATTTAGCTGTGTGATCAATTTTTCCTATTACTTTATTTTCATCAAAAAGCTCTTTCTTTGTTTTTTGACTTAAAATCTCCCAATTTTCTTTAGGAATGATGTATGTTGCATTTCCGTAAATTGCAGATTCTAATACACAACACTTTGAGAATATAAACGCATAATAACCTTTAAAACCGTTAATACCTTCTACTATTTTTTCCGAATTATATTTTTCCATATATTCTAATCTAAAAATATCATACGTATCTGTTTTTTCTCCACGTTCTCCTAATTGCTTTTTAATGTGTCTACTTGGCATTTCACCAGGAGGGAGCATTTCCCAGTTGCATCTCTGTCTCTTTGATGAATAATCTAACTGAATTTCTCCATCAAAAATATAACACACACCATATATTTCCAGCAGTATGTTAACTGCTTCTTTCAAGTAATTAGCTCTTATTTCATCAGTTAGAACAACTATAACATATAGTTGTCCATCTTTGCTTTTAAACAACTGTAATTCTATTCCGTAAGGTGGCACTTCTACCTGCGGCCAACATGGTCTATAGATATCAACTGCTACCTCAGAGGCGTTGGTATTTCCAAAAGGATGCACCCAATTTGTTGACACATATCGGCGTTCTTTAGGTTTTGACTTATCTGCATAAGAATATCCATATGCATTTCTTCTACACTGTGCTCCAAATATTCCAGAAGGTAATACTACATCTCCATTTTTAATTAACCCGACCGTCTTTGCTTCATCGCAGATTACAGGAATTCCTATTTGTATCTTATCTATATCGTATTCTTTTGGTATACATACCCTTCTAATTCTTTTTCCTTTAATACAATGTTGTGCCATTTCAATTTCTCCTATTCATTATACATAATCAATTTCATATAAGTTTCAAATAAAATAAAGCCTTTTAAAGACATGCTTAGGTCCGTATTAGTCATTAATGACATTTAGCTTTGTGATTAGCTAATGTAGTTCCAGCTTTGCTTTTCGACTGTTTACTAGACGATTTACTAGCAAGAGTCTTACCCGCTTTTCCTACTTTTCCACCGTGGTGTACTGCCATATCGCTATACCTCCTTTGCAAAATCTCCTTGCAGAAGAAGGCTTTCTTTGGTATTATTAGATTGCGAGAAAAATAAGTCCAAAGACCTTCTTTGGCAAGGGAATTAGTCAGAGTTAATCTCTGGCTTTTTCTATGTAAAGAGCAATGCTCTTACATACTATTATTTAATTTTTTCTACTCCAAGAGCCTTATATAATGGATTCAGCTGTTCTTTCACTGCATTTGCAATTTTTTCAATATTCAAGCGTTCTATCATACCATTGCTCTGTATTCCTTTGTAATAAACTTTATTGGCTTGCTTGTACAAACGCTGGAGCTTATCGTATCCATTCTTTCCTGATACTTTTGTATTTTTACCCAGCCTCAAGAATCCTAAAATTCCCTCTATATCATACAAAAACCAGTCTTCAATTGACCTCTTTGCCTGTACGTGAATAACTTTAGCTGCTCCATTATTTGCAAGATCTTTCTTTACTTCATCCCACTTTATCGGTGGTTTTGATGCAAAATCAAATACATCCGTATCACTACATAAAACAATTGTGAACTCACAGTCATCCCCATATTTAGGCTTGATTTCTTTTGTGAATTTTCTGAGAGCAATACTTTTAAAACCACCTACACCTCTAACATTTCTGTATTCAATATTAGTATCGAATCTTCCCGCAGGGTGTAGCTTTCTGGCATTTGCGACTACTTGTTTGTAAAATTCGATCTCAGTATCTCCCTCTACAAAAAGTACAAGACATTTACTCATCGACATCACACTCCAAATAATCGCTTATGTTACTCTCTGAATCGGCAAGCATTGAGAACAGATAGTCTCCCATGCTCATATTTAATCCAGCTGCATCCTTCTCCAACTGTTTCTGACCTGATTTTTTTAAAGCAAAGAACTCGGCCACGCCGGGCTTTCTATTCATACCAACATGAATCCAAGAAGGGTTTAAATAGCTAATAATATATGGCGAATGACTAGTAATAATTACCTTACAATCATCTAACAACTGACTTATAATTTGTATATATGCTTGAAATAGTCCGGGATGAACAGAGTTCTCAGGCTCTTCGATCGCTATCAATGAGATATTGCTTACACTAGATACAATTATCTTGGTCAGTATCATAAATACTCTCTTTGCTCCATCTGACATCATTGAAAAGTTAACTGGGTTCGCTAAGTTTTTATCTTTAACAAATAATACATAGATAGAATTCGTAAATACAAATGGTGCATCGTCAGGAAACTGGTCACTTTCATCTGCATTGATTTTGAAATTCTTTACAATAACATCCTCAATGTCTGGAAATAACTGAAAATACACATCTTTCAACAATTCAAATTTGTCTGAATTCTGTTTCTTCAAATTGAAGATAATACGTGGGAGATTATCAGCGTTAATCATCTCATTTTCAAATCCCTTACGAATAATTGGGTCTGGCTGATAAAAACTCTTTGCATCCAGATTATTTTCCATATATATTTTCATTCCATTTAGCTTTGTAATAATCTCTGCATAATATAACTCATCGTAGGCTCTTAGTTTATTTGCAACAAGCTCTGCAGAATCAACTTTTATCTTTGACGAGCATCGTCCTGTCTCAGAACTCTTATATAATGCTGTGTCCAGTGTTCTATTGATTAACTGAGTATACTTCTGTCCTTTCTCGTTAAGCTTAACTTTTAGAAACTCAGAAACAATTCTCGGCTCCATATCCTCACTGTTTTTCCATACAAATTCAAAGCCATACTGGACGATGTACTCCTGACCATGAATATCAGTAGAGACCTCCATCTCATACTTATAATTTTTTCCAATCATATTACAATTAATTGGAATTAAATTAGAATTTGCCATCATTTCCTTTTTATCTTCAATTGTAGCTTTAATAAATGCTAACCCAAAATCAATGCCGGAAAGCACATTTGACTTACCAAAATTATTAAGTGCAACAAGAGCAGTAATATTATCAAAAGAGATTTTTACGTTTGATAAATTTTTAAAGCCATCAATCAAAACAGCTTGAATCTTCATACTGACACATCCTTTTTCTTTTATTGTACTCATAATATATCACCTCGTTTAATAAAATGCAAGTATTTTTTGCGTATTTTTTATATTTATATTATTATATGCAATACATTTCAAAATATAAGCAATTTTCATTTTCTTTTTTTTCAAAATCATCTCTCGTTTTACTCACCTTTTACTCAACGAGGTTCAATTATCATTCTGCCGCTTCCAGAGAAATTTCTGCAAATTCCTCATCGATCATGTTCTGGAGTTTACCTAACACCTGCTCTCCAAGAAAGAGAGATTATTGACAAAAAGATGGAACTGCTCGGCACCCACAACCAGAGGGCATACCTTAGAAAAATGGCGGTGGACGGCTACGTTGTCCGGGTGGATATGACAGACGTTAAAGAACTGGCCGCCCTGCTGCGTACCTGTTCCAACAACTTGAACCAGATCGCAAGGCGTGTGAACAGCACCGGCAATCTGTATGAGGAGGACATCGCAGACCTAAAAACCAGATACGGAGAACTGTGGGGAGCGTTTAGCTCCCTGCTCTCAAAGTTTGAAGATTTATAATCATCGGGCACGGCAGGTTTTAAGGATTCGCCGTGCCCGGTTTTTCACTGTACATATTATAGATACCGTTGTATAATGAGTTTAATAAATTAGCAGTACAAAAAGTGGATGGTGAGATATTAGTCTATGAAAAAATTTTTAAAGAGAAACTTTATCATTTCTATATTTGGTTTTATTTCTGTTTTGATAACCGCTTCATATGCTATTACATATAATATGCCAGATTATTTTGGAATTGAAAGTTGGTATTCCTTGTTTAACAATATTTCAATAAGTTATATTGCGGCACTTATTTTTTATGTTTTGCAAGTATATAAACCAGAATGTGAAAAAAGTAGAAAGGCTCAAGCCGCATTAACCCCTTTATTTTTAGATTTGATACAGTTTATTGAAATAGCTATTGACTGTTGCAGGAAATATGTATCTATTGATGAGGCAGGTAAAATCAAAATTGATTGGTGGGATAAAGAGAAAAAAGTTATGTATTTTATTCCTGTAATAGACAATTCAAATAATTGTGATCATCGTCCTGCCATAAGAAAATCCGTAGAAGATTTGAGAGAAACGGATAATATTTATAAGTCTAAAATTAAGGAAATGAAAGACAGAATTGATTTTAGAGAATGTGATCCTGATATATTAAATGCTCTCTCAAAATTAGAGGCTGCGGATTTCTTTAAGTCCATAGTCAATGTTATTTTAATGTTTGAGGGAACATTCATTACATTCCCTGATTTTCAAAAGCAAGTTGATAAATTTGAAACATTAAAAAATGAATTTAAGAGATGTTGTGGAATTACTTGCGAGTATAGGGTAAGAAATGCAGAGAATATAGAAATAGCAGCAAGTGATGCTATTTTTTATAAAAAAGCTTTGCAGGCGACATCAGTTGATGAATTTAACGAAATAGCATATAGAGAATATTTAAAGTTGCAGTTAAAATCGTTAATTCCAGACGAAATGCAATTAAATGAATTGATTGATTGTATTCTGGCGGAAGTTATGAAAAAATGTAAATGATAATTGGTGAAGATTTCAGTTTATTGATCAGATAAGCCGCAGGTTATAATAGCTTGCGGCTCTATTCTTATAGAAAGGAGCCGCCTATGGCAATCTCAAAACTCAAGCCCCGAAAAGCCAACGAAGGGCGTAGCATTGCCGCTGTGTTAAAAGACCGCTTGGACTATGACAAGAACCCAGAGAAAACAGACGGCGCTTGCTGGTCACTGGCTATCAATGTTCCCCGGATACGG
>ERZ1106973.2502-NODE-2502-length-13563-cov-3.055967_pt1 | contig 13563 bp, 5 predicted proteins | sample MGYA00403686_ERZ1106973 | MGnify/ENA primary metagenome ERZ1106973 (study PRJEB35170, sample SAMEA104062408) | human gut metagenome | biome: human gut; feature: human-associated habitat; material: faeces | place: Denmark | collected 2012-11-06 ...
CAAGATCGTATCTGCCGTGCAGCAGTTCGTGGACAAGCTCAATAGCATGGATGAGGGTACCAGGGAAACGATTATCAAGATCGGGCTCCTGGCGGCATCCATCGGTCCGCTGCTCATTGTGCTTGGCAAGACCATATCGACCGTCGGCACAGCAATGCGGGGGTTCAGTTCTCTTGCAAAGGGTGTCCGGCTTCTCATCACCCATGTGGGCAGTGCCAGCGGTGTGTTCAGCAAGCTGGGTGTGGTTCTGGGTGGTCTGTCCGGCCCGGTCGTAGCAGTGGTGGCGGTCATCGGCACACTGGTGGCGGCGTTCATGAACCTCTGGAATACGAACGAGGAGTTCCGTACTGCCATTACCAGCATCTGGAACGACATCGTTTCCAAGGTGAAAGGGTTCTGTGATCAGCTGACACAGCGGATCAATGGGCTGGGCTTTGATTTTAAGGATGTCACCGAGGTACTGAAAGCAGTCTGGGATGGCTTTTGTCAGGTGCTTGCCCCGTTGTTTGAGGGAGCATTCCAGAATATTTCGACCATCCTCGGTGTGGTTCTGGATACCTTACTGGGTCTGTTCGATGTCTTTTCCAATGTGTTCTCCGGCAACTGGAGCGGCGCATGGGAAGCGGTAAAGGGTATCTTTTCCAGCATCTGGGATGGCGTGAAGTCCATTTTCTCCACGACCCTTACTGCTCTGAAGAGTGCGCTGGATGTGTTCCTCGGTCTGTTCGGTACGGACTGGCAGACGGTCTGGGGCAGTATCAAGAGCTTCTTCGAGACCGTGTGGAGCGGAATCAGCAGCTTCTTTTCAAACACAGTTTCCGCTATCCAAAGTGTGGCAACGACTGTGTTCACTGCAGTTTCGAGCTTTTTTACGACTGTCCTTACGAGTATCCAGACGACCTTCAGCACCATCTGGACTGCCATTTCCACAGCAGTTTCTTCTGTGCTGAATACGATCCATACCACGGTGACAACTGTGTGGACGGCAATCTCGACCGCGATCTCTACGGTCATGAACTCCATCAGCACGACGATTACTTCGGTGTGGAACGGCATCTACAACACCATGAAACCTCTGCTGGATGCGTTCAAATATCTGTTTGAAACCATCTGGCAGGCGATCCAGATCCTGATTGGCGCAGCACTGACCGCAATTCAGACGAAGATCACGTCCATCTGGAACGCCATCGTTGCCTTCGTGACTCCAATGCTGACTGGATTGCAGACGACTTTCTCTACAGTTTGGTCAGCAATTCAGACAGCTATCTCCACGGTGCTGACTGCGATCCAGACTGCAGTGACGACGGTGTGGAACGCCATTGTGTCGTTCCTGTCTCCGCTGCTGACTGGCATCCAGACCCGGATGAGTACGGCATGGAATGCGATCAAAACGGTCATCTCGACTGTCCTTTCTGCGATCCAGTCCACGGTTTCTTCCATCTGGAATGCCATCAGCAGCAAGATCTCCGGTGTAGTAAATGGCATCAAATCGGTGGTTTCTTCCGGCTGGAATGCCATGAAATCCACAGTATCGTCCCTCAGTAACAGCATCAAGAGTGCGGCGACCACAGCTTTTAATTCCATGAAATCCGGGATTTCCTCTACGATCTCCGGTATCAAGACCACCATCACGAACGGCTTTAACAGTGCAGTTTCCTTTATCAAGGGGTTGGCTGGACAGGCATTCTCGTGGGGCTCTGACATGATCGGCAACATTGTGTCCGGTATCCAGTCGAGGATTCAGGATGTGGCAAGTGCCGTATCGGGAGTGGCAGACCGTATCCGTTCCTTCCTGCACTTCTCTGTGCCGGATGAAGGACCTCTGGCAGATATGGAAAGCTGGATGCCGGATTTCATGCAGGGGCTGGCAAACGGTATCACAACCAACACCAGCCTTGTGACTGCGGCGGCGGAGAACCTGTCCACCACGCTGTCTACCTCCATCACCAACTCAATGAGGGGAGTGGAGCAGGCATACAGTAAGAGCTGGGCAGCCATCAGCCAGACGGTGAAAACCGGAACAGCAGGTGTAAGTGCCGCGATGAGATCCGCATGGAGTTCCATTACGACCAGTACCGCCAGCACATGGAACAGCATCAAGACCACCATCCAGACTAGCTTTGCGGCGGTGAAGACCAATGTGACCTCTGCGACAGCAGCTGTCAAATCTTCCATGACCAGTGCATGGAATGCGGTGAAGTCGCTGACAACGACCAGCTGGAACGGAATTAAAACGGTCATTACCACAGCGTGGAACGGAATCAAGTCTCTGACTACTTCTGCGACTGCTGCTGTGAAATCCTCCATGACCAGCGCATGGAACGCAGTGAAAACTCTGACGAACACCAGCTGGAATGGTATCAAGACGGTCATTACGACGGCGTGGAACAGTATCAAGTCTCTTACGACTTCTTCTGTCACGGCTGTCCGCAGTACGGTCACAAGCGGCTGGAACACACTGAAATCCACCACGACCTCTGCCTTCAACGGCATCAAGTCTACGGTGTCTTCGGCAATGTCCAGCCTGCGCAGCACGGTGTCTTCCGGTGTTGCAAGTATCAGGAGCAGTTTTAACTCGCTCGGTTCGATTGCTTCTTCGGCATACCGCTGGGGTGCAGATATCTGTTCCAAGATGGCGTCAGGTGTCCGGGCAGCAGCCGGTTCCGTGATCGCAGCGGCAGAAAATGTCGCAAGCAGGGTCAGAAGCCTGCTGCATTTCTCTGTACCAGATGAAGGACCTCTGTCTGATGCAGATACCTATATGCCCGACTTCATGAAGCTGCTGGCGACCGGCATTAAGAAAAATGTCAAGTCGGTGGTGAAAGCCGTGCAGGGACTTGCCGGGTCTATGAGCAACAACCTCACGACCCCGGTAGATTCTCTGGGCGGCTGGATGGATTCCGTGGTCGGCAGTTTTGCTACCACGATCAAGAAAAGTCAGAGCGGTATCGGTAGTGCTGCAAGGGATGTGGGCAGCGGTATCCAATTACAGTTGATGTCCGGGCTTTCCGGTCTGAAAACACAGTTCCAGCAGCTCTGGACTGACCTGCAGGGTATCACCAAAACCGCAGTCGGCGGCATGAGCGATGAAGTGAAGCAGGGCTTTTCGGATATGAAGGATTCCATTGGAGAGCTGAGTTCTCAGACCAGTTCCCTTGGAAATGCAATCCGCAGCCTTGGCAATACCTTCAACTCGGATTTCCTAAAGAGCCTGGGCAACGGCATCAGTAAGGTCGGTGACACGGTCAATACGGTCACGGGTCTAGTGGACAAGCTCGGCTCCATGAAGAACACCATCGGAAATCTCGGAAATACGATGCAGAACCTTGGCAATGTCCTCGGTACAGAGAACGGCGGTGGTCTGTTGTCCAACATCGGAGATTTCTTGTCGAAGATCGGCAGTGCAGATGGAGGTCAGATCGTGTCGAAGTTTGGCAATCTGATCTCTGGGCTGACCTCTAAAATGGGCGGTCTGGGAGAGGGAATCTCCGGCATCATCTCGAAGCTGGGAAGCCTTGGCTCCAGCGGTGGGGGAATCCTGTCGAATCTGGGTGGGCTGCTTTCCGGTGTAGTGTCGAAGATCGGCGGCTTAGGCGGCAGTCTTTCCGGTATCGTATCATCTATCGGTTCTTCGCTGGGCGGTATTGCCGGGACAGTCGGCACAACGCTTTCCGGTCTGCTCGGATCTGTGGGTACGACTGTATCCGGTCTGGCCGCTGGCGCGGGTACAGCCCTTGCAGGCGTAGCAAGCTCCGCAGGTGGGTTCCTCGCATCCGCAGGCACAGCACTTGCCGGCTTGGCGGGTCCTGCAGGTATCGCAGTGGCAGCCGTTGGCGGCATCGGTCTTGGACTTACCGCTCTCTGGAAAAACTGCGATGGCTTCCGGGAAGGTGTCACAAATATCTGGAACAAGGTTACGTCGGCATTCTCGAATGGTGTGAATGCCATTAAGAATGGTATCTCCAATGCGGCATCGGCTATTGGCAATGTGGCATCGTCCATCTGGGGCGGTATCAAGAACGTGGCTTCTTCGGCAGTCAGCTGGGGCAAGGACATCGTTGGCGGTATCGCGGGCGGTATCAAGAAAGGCGTGAGCTGGGTCGGCAATGCGGTCAAGAGTGTGGCAAATGGCATCCGCTCGTTCCTGCACTTCTCTGTGCCGGATGAAGGGCCGCTGGCAGATGCCGACACCTATATGCCCGACTTCATGAAGCTGCTTTCCGGCGGCATCAAGAAAGGCGAAGGCGGACTGATCAGCCAGATCAGGTCGATGGCAGCAAAGGTACAGCAGGGTATGGAGGGCATCAGCTCCTTCAGTCTGCCGGAACTGACCTTGCCACATTTCGATGGCTCCGGCTGGAACTTCCCGCAGGCGGCTCTGGCCGGAGGTGGCACCACCCGGACGACCAACCTTGGCGGTGTGTATATCACAGTCAACGGTTATAATGCCCGGAACGACGATGAACTCGCACAGACCGTTGCGGATAAGATCAACGGCATGATCCATGAGGATGATTCGGTCTTCAAGTAAAGGAGGAGATGCGTATGGGCTATAACACTCCAAAGCAAACAGTATCACAGTTTCAGTTAAAAGACAGATATGCCAGACAGTATCTGTCGTTTGCCGGGAAGTCCAGCAAAGACTTCCTATTATATTTGTCTGGTCCCGGTGTATATGATTCCCCGGCTGCGGATGTGGAGAGCACCTCCGTACCTGGCAGGAACGGAGACATCCTCACCGAGAATGCAAAGGCAGGCCGCCGCAGATATCAGAACGTGGATATCAAGTATAAAGCTTTTTTCTTCAACGGACTGCCAGCTAAGACAGCAGCAGTCAAGGCATGGCTTCTGTCGCCGGTGGGGTATCAGAAATTGCAGGATACCTACGACCCGGATTTTTTTCGGATGGCGGTCTGCAAGGATGCCCTTGCTTTTGATGTGACTGCTCAGAAAGCCGCTGAGATGGAGCTGGCATTTAACTGTAAGCCCCAGAGGTGGAGCGTGGACGGGCAGCGGACGATCCGGCTGGATGGCAGGTCGACCTTAAAGAACCTTCGCTTTTCCTGCACAGCCCATCTTCAAGGTTTACGGAGACAGCGGCGGCGAGCTGTATGTGGGGGAAGAGAAGATCACCATCCACAGCATCAAAGACTATGTGCTGCTCAACTGTGAGACGCACAACGCTTACAACGCTTCCGGCTTCTGCAATGAGACCATCCTTTCGGATGACTTCCCGGAACTGCCGGAGGGAAAGACACAGATCACATGGACAGGCGGTATCACGGCGGTGGAAGTCATTCCCCGTTGGTGGACGCTCTGAGGGGAGGTGCAGCCAGTGATCCCATGTTTATATGATTCCAGAGAAATGAAATTTGATAATAACGGCATTGGAAAGCTGGCAGATGCACAGTCTTGTACCGTGACTGAAAAACGAAACGGCAGCTATGAGCTGAAGCTCATCTGTCCGGCAGATGGCATCCACGCTGAGATGCTAGAGGAGGGAAACGTCATCCTTGCCAAACCATCTGATACGATGCAGCCGCAGCCGTTCCGAATCTACAAGATCACGACCCCTATTGATGGAAAGCTGGAAGTTCAGGCACGGCATATTTCCTATCAGCTCAACTTTATCACGGTATCGCCTTTTTCAGTGACCGGCTGCGTCGGGGCAATGCAGGGGCTGAAAAGCCATGCGGCTTTCGACTGTCCGTTCTCAGTTTGGACAGATGTGGCATCCAGTGCGATGTTTACTGTGTCCGTTCCGGCATCTTTCCGTAACTGTCTGGGCGGTATGGATGGCTCGGTATTGGATACTTTTGGAGGAGAGTTCGAGTGGGACCGCTACACAGTCAAGTTTCACAGAGCCAGAGGTGCGGACCACAACGTTCATATCGTCTACGGCAAAAATCTGACGGATTTCAAGATGGAGAAATCCATCGAGAATACCATTACAGGAGTGCATCCGTACTGGGTGGACAACGAAACGCAGGCAGTTATGGAACTGCCAGAAAAAGTGGTCATGGTCAGCCGAAAATCTGTGCCGTATCAGAAGATTACGGTGCTGGACTGCACCAGTGCCTTTCAGGAAAAGCCATCGGAAGCGGCTTTGCGAGAGTATGCACAGGACTATATTGATACGACCAGCCTGACAGAGCCGGAGGTTGACATTAAAATCGACTTCATTCAGCTTTGGAATACACCCGGATATGAGGATGTTGTACAGGCAGAACAGGTCTCGCTCTGTGATACGGTTCATGTGTATATCTCGAAGCTGGGCATTGAAGCCAGTTCCAAGGTTACAGAAACCGAATATGACTCGCTTTTGGAACGGTATAACAGCATCACGCTGTCGAATTCTACGGTCAGCAGCCGAAATTCCTCCCTGACAAGCTCCCTTAACAGTATCCGAAATACAGCAACCGCCGCATACGATACCGCAGTCCGTGTGGAAACAGCAGTGGGAGAGCAGATGGGCGGCATTTCGGCCTCCATTATCTATGATGGCGCGTTGTTTGCTGCACTGTTCGGCCTTCATTATAAAAATGAGACGGACAGTAAGGGGAATACGACTCGGTACGCATTCAACGCAGCAACCCTGAAACAGTCAACGGTTGCGTGGAAGAATAGCCCGGTCGGATTTTTTGTTTCCACAGATGGCGGGAAGACATGGGGATATGGCTGGGAGTCAGATGATTCCGCAGTCAAAACAGCAATCCTGCTGGAGCAGACACTCAAGGAACTGGACGACCGTTACAAGAAAGCAGCCGAGCTTTCCGAGGAGTTGCTGGAGGAACTGGATGAGCGGTACAAAACAGCGACCGCTATTTCTGTAGAACTTCAGAAAACGCTCGATCAGCGGTATGAAACGGCAAAGAAGCTGTCCAAAGAACTGTATGAGGAACTGGATAGGCGGTATGGCACCCTAACAGAAATCTCAGAGGATTTGCAGAAGGAACTGGATGCGAAGTATCAGCCGTATATCCCTGTGTCCGAAAGTGCGCCGGAAGATCCGGCAGAGGATTCCTTCTGGGTCGATAAGAAGAACCTTCGGTTAAAACTGTGGGACGGAGAACAGTGGCAGACGATTGGATATGAACCGGAAGAACCTGATCCAGAGCCAACGGAACCGATCACACCGACCGAGCCTGAAACCCCGGATACCGAAAAGCCGGGTAGTGAAGATAAGGATACGGAAAACAAAGAGGAAACAGATAATAAGGAGACGGATCAGGAAGGAGGGAGTTCGTAATGGTCACAGGCATTTATCAGGAAGTGGAATTGTCGCTGACGGAGAATCTGATCCCGGTGACGGTTCCGGTTAAGCAGTATGACAACAAGGCGAGAAAAGTTCGCTGTGTTTTGTATAACAACTCTGTGGAATATACCGTGCCGCAGAATTGTATTGTAGCCTGTTCCGGTACCCGGCCGGACGGTACGATCTTCCACTACACGAGCGAAACTGCGCCAGACCTTGTATTCGTTGAGAAGGGGGAAGTCCTCTTTACGATCACGACCTTCATGACGGCGCAGGCCGGACGTTTTCCGCTGGATGTTGTTATGCTCAGCACAGAAGGTGATGTCCTTGGCTCATTCTCTCTTACGTTAAAGGTGGAGAGGGCGGCCATCAATAACGGCAAGATCGCCACTTACACATTTGCAGCATTCCTGAAAGCTGTTCGGGATGGCATCCGAAATCTGTTTATAGACAAGGCAGGCTGCTTTGGCTTTGAGTCGGATGACGGTCTGGGACTGAGTGATAGATCGGAGTCCAGTTCCGTAGAAAAGCTGTGCCGTGAGATTGTGGAAGGATCGATTACGGAGGATGGCTATTTTGCATTTGAAACAAAATGCGACCTTGGGCTGATATTCACAACCGATGAAGAAGGACATCTGGTCGTGGAATATGGCGAGGATGATGTGTCAGTGTAAGGCTGACAGAAAGGGGTAATATGGCAAAATACACAGGCCGCCGGATCGTTCCTAAACATGCAGGCGAATGGGACATCCGGAAAGAATATGAAGAGCTGCAGATCGTACTGGATGCAGACAGCGGCAACAGTTTTATCTCCAATCTTCCAGTGCCGAAAGGAACGGCTCTGAGTGATGAGAAGTATTGGAGCCTGTTCAGCCTGCATAGTGAGCAGATCGCAGAGGCAGAGGAGCATCTGACCCAGACGGCCGAAGATATCCGCTCAGAGCTTTCGGAAACAGAAAACCGGATCAACAAAAATGTATCCGACACGGAAGGCCGTATCAATGAAAGTCTCTCCAGCACAGAAAGTAAGGTAAACACCAGCCTGTCCGAGACAGAAAACCGTGTGACTGCGCGTGTGGAGAATACAAAATCGGATCTGACTGCAAAAGTCGCTGCGGCAGAGCAGCAGATGAACCAGAACGCCCAGAATGTCGCACAGACAAACAAGGCTCTGAATGCCCGGATGGACCTGATTGCAAAAGGGAGAACCTCTGACACAGAAGTCCTTGATGCAAGAGTGGATTCGGAGGGGAATACCTTTGACAACCTTGGAGCAGCGATCCGTTCCATCTATCCGAAAGCAAAAGAAGGGCTGGATGCACTGCAGGAATCCAAGGTGGATGCAAACTATGATGCGACCGGCGAACTGACAGAAGGCATTACAGTCAACACGATCAATGGAGAAACGCAGAAGTTTGAGCATGTTCAGACGACAGCACTGATCCCGGTAGATACCGCCTGCCAGAAAGTTTACTATACCGGGCAGGTGTTCAACTGGATCGGAGTTGCAGGCTATGATGCCAATGGCACGTTTGTGGCATCCATTCTGGATTCCAGGGATACGGAACAGCCGCAGGAGTACAAAGAAAAGGAATTGGAGATCCCGGAAGGGGTATTCCAGATCAGGGCAAGCTCCTATGCGAAGGACCTGAACCTGAAGGTGTGCGGAGAGTCTGTAAAGCTGTGGAATCAGGTTCAGAGGGAGCGACAGAATCAGAAAAAGATGGCAATCGAGATCGAAGCACTGCGAAGTGCGGATGATGCACTGGCAAAGGAAACGATGACCAGTTTGAACCTGCCCTTTTTATATGACGGTGTCAGCAATATCTGGGAAGGCAGCAGCCCGGTACTCCAGACCTACTATGTGCCGCTGACTGTTCTGCAAAGCTCGTTTGTACAGGAAATCCAGTTCACACTCCGAACCATTGGGGAGACGACCCTGACTGCCATGCTTGAATCGGAAGAAAGCGAGGTGTTCCGCCAGACGGTAGAACTGGTGAAGGGAGACAACAAGATTGTCTTGCTCCTGCACCGATTTATAGATGAAGGAGCATACAGGCTGCGTGTGCACAGCACAGACAAGGTGCTCTATTATCCGGTGCGTCCGAGTACCGGAAAAGAAATCCGCAACGATTTCTTCAGCAATGAACCGTCCGGGAATGTGGAGTATGATTACAAAAACCGTCTGATCGTCTTTATGGGCAAGATCCTGATTGGTACAGGTAAGGTGGATACGACGCTATCCTATTCCGGAATGGCTGCGGATGCCGCCGTTGTAGGACAGGCTTTCAAGGATGAGCGGGAATACACGGATACCCTGGCATCCGGCAAGCTGGATGCAGTCCATAGCCGAAACCTCCTCGACCCTTCCAGGTATCGTCCGGGATGGTTTGCCTATGTACACTCGTCCGTTATTCAGTATCATGCAGACAATCTCCGATATGGTTCCACGGATTATATCCCGGTCAGCGAGAAAGGTCTTGTGACCAAAGGCTCCGGCACGAACGGTGTAACCAGCCAGGTCGTGTTTGACAAAGCGAAGAAGGCGCTCCGTTATGTGGATGCCAATGACCAGTACACCTATCAGGAAGGCGATGCCTATGTGATGTTCTTCTATATGGCATCTTCCGGACAGAAACTCTGTGTTGTTGAGGGAACGGAATATGTATACGAAGCATACACGGATTATAAGCCGCTGGATGATCTGAAACAGGAAGTGAACTCCCTGCAGACGGAGGCGGATAACCAGAAAAAGCAGTTGACAAATCTGACTGCCCGGCTGGATCAGATGGTGGCCGTGCCGGAAAAGAAAGACCTTCGCCTTGCCCCGGCGGCTCCGGTGTATACGGTCTGCAATAACCTTTCGACCGCCAGAAATTATCATGTTTCAGTCTGGGTGGACCATCTGATCGCTGAGACAGGCTGGAAGGATAGAGCGGCTGGTTTTGGTACGGAGATGGAGGAGCGCTTTGACTTGTATTCACCGTTTACCAACACGGCAGTCAACAGCGGGGAGGATGTTCTGGAACAGACGGTAGAGAAATCGTTTGTGTCAGATGTCTATAAGACGCAGAAACTCAAATTTAAGCACCGCAGCACCTTGGCCAGTATGGGAAAGAACCAGTTCCCGAAGATCCTTGTCATCGGTGACAGTGTGACGGATGGGTATCTGGCTGGTGTTGGGAAAACAGATGCGGATCTTCCAATCCACTATTGGTCGTGGGTGCGCTACCTGTTTGATCTGGACCGCAAGGACGCGAAAGCGGCAGAAACCGAATACCGCTGTCTGATGGTCGGCATGCCGGGAACAGTGAATGGCAAGCATTACGGCTCCTCGTCCTCGTTCAAGCTGGATGGAAAGACGGTTGTGAACTATGCGATGGGTAAGGGCGGCTGGAGTGCAGAAGATCTGAACCTTGCAACTTTTGAGAGCGCATCTAATATTAACCCGTTCTACGATGAAAAGACGAAGGGCTTCTCACTGAAGGCTTGTCTGGATAAATACAGGACGTTGGCGGATAACGGCATGACCCGGCTTATCCCCGGCGAAACCGCAGGCACGGAAGTAAAAGATGCCAACGCTTATGACCTGTGCACGCCGACCCATGTGGTGATCAACCTGAACCATAACAGTTCCCTTGCAGAGTACAAAGCCAATATCCCAGATATCGTGAAAACGATCAAGCGTGAGTATCCGGATATTATAGTGATCCTCATGTCTATTGATGAGACCGGCACTTACTTCCCGGCAAAATACCCGGAGTACCGGGCTTCTGAGATCACGCTGGGAGGACTTCACAGCAAGAATGTGAGCATCTACCAGTATTTCTGCGATGAACTGCAGGATGAGGCAAACGGTGTCTATGTATGCAGTGGGCATCTGATCCAGCCTGCCGTGGAGAGTTACCCTACACTGGATTATGTGTCTGCGGATTCGGTCGGCAGACAGAGTGGCAGGGTACTGCACATGGCATACGGTCGGGGTCAGTACGGAGGCCCCAACTGGCATCCGAACAACTACGCACACTGCGCATGGGGCTATCAGCTGTATGCGTTGGTCAAGTATACACTGGCACTACAGGATATGAAGTGATGCCGGGAATATCCCGGAGAAAGGAAAAGCTATGATGAACCGTAATAATTGTCTGAAAATTCGGGGGGGGGGTATCGGATTATCTGACCTGTGCAGTAATCTGATCTCTTCTGTGCTGAGGGGAGGTGTGTTCTATGCCTAAGTATGTTGGCAGACGCATCGTCCCGAAGCATGGCGGCATCTGGGACAAGACAAAAGAGTACGAGGAACTGATCATCGTGCTGTGTCAGGAAACTGGTGTCAGTTATATCTCCAAGCTGCCGGTCCCGGCTGGAACGGAAATCTTCAATGAACACTACTGGGCTGTATGCAGTCAGTTCAGTGAGCAGATCAGGCTGGCAGAGGATCATCTGACCCAGACAGCAGAGGACGTCCATACGGAACTGACAGAAACAGAAAGCCGCATCAGCAAGAATGTGTCCGAAACGGAAGAAAGGGTCACCCAGAAACTCACAGATACGGTGCAGAACGTGAATGACAGCCTGAGTGATACGACCACAACGCTGGCGAAGAAGGTGACAGATGCACAGAAGCAGCTGGAGGATGGACGGACGGCCATGCAGCAGAGTGCAGCATCGCTGAATTCCAGGATGAACAGCATTGCATCTGGTAAGACTACGGACAAAGAGACCCTGGATGCGCGGGTCGATTCGGCAGGAAAGACCTATGACTCGTTTGGTGCGCACCTACGGTCCAGAGCCGACAAGTTCTATGCCAACGGTATGCCTTTTTCTTATACAGGAGCAGTCAATCTGAATACCACAGAGCATCAGCTGGAGTTTTCTGGGAACTTTATCTATCTGGGTGCGAAGGGGAATAAGCTGCTTACGAAACCAGAGCCGGTCCCATATAACCCGGATGCCCTTTTGACCTATATCTCTTACGATACAGTGGAAGGGACGCTGGTTACTGCAGATTGGTCGGATTCTCCAAAAGAGAATGATATCATCGTTTTTGTAGTGGACTGTAAATATCCGGAACGGTCTTATGGTTACTTTCCGTTCAAGGTGGATGGCAGGATGCCGTTTGGCGACCATACGCTGTCCGGCACAATGCTCCGGGATAAATCTGTGGACGGCCAGAAACTCCTGGATGCTGCTGTCACAAAGGATAAACTCGCAGATGCCTGTGTAAGCGCAGCAAAACTCGCAAGGGATGCGCTGATGTCGCAGAGCCTTGAAGTTCCGTTCCAGCCCTGTGCCTTTTCCAAAGGGAAATGGGAGATCGTGGATGAAGGAGCCACCATCCATCATTTTCTGACAGAATATGAGAGCGGGTATTATGGTGGCGGCATCAAAGTTCCCCGTGCGGAGCGGTTTGATAAGCTCTATGTCGAGATGGATTACTGTAACGACCAGCTGATGCACTACTATGTGGTTGGTTCAAAGCTGGTAAACCTTGGGTCGATTGCTTCTACAGGTGGAGAGCCCAAACGGATCACGCTTGAAATTCCATCCAAAAAGCTGGAAGATGCCGGGTATAAGGATGACTATATCCAGATCGTGTTCACGAAGAACAGCACCTACGATATGACCATGTCCAACGTAAAGGAACATTACTTCAATGTGAAGGGCAGCTACTTTGGGGAAGATTACAGCCTCCTTCACGAACAGGCTGACACCAATACAAAGGATCTTGCTGCTTTGTCGGAAAAGGTCCGTGTAAATGCGGATGCGATCAAAACGGCAGATGCGAATATGCAGAACCTTTCCAAAACGATCAGTTCCGTGTCGACGGATATGCAGGTGGTCATGAAGCAGAAATCGGCGTTCACTGGAAAGAAAATCCTGTTTTTGGGAGACAGCATCACGGCACTGAACACATCGGAGCGTGGCTGGGTAAGGTACTTCAATGAGATCATCCAGCCGGCACAGTTTGTGAACCTGTCGGTAGCCAGTGCCAGATGGTGTGATTATGAGGACAGCGTTTATGATGGAAACCCGGTCTTTTCCGGACCTGACCAGAACCATAACAATGTCATGGGCAATCAGGTGGAGAAGCTCATCCGAGGCAAGGACAAGAGCAGTCCTCACTACAAGGAAGTGACTGCCTACGCCGACTTTGATATGATCCTGATCGCCTGTGGTACGAATGATGGTGTTCCTTCCGGCGATATGGAAGGCTCTTTCACTTCAGAGAATGAAATGGTCGCCATCGAAGAGCTGGACCGCAGGGTGTTTGCATCGGCATTCCGGTACAGCATCGAAAAACTTCA
>ERZ1106973.2503-NODE-2503-length-13555-cov-5.811704_pt1 | contig 13555 bp, 16 predicted proteins | sample MGYA00403686_ERZ1106973 | MGnify/ENA primary metagenome ERZ1106973 (study PRJEB35170, sample SAMEA104062408) | human gut metagenome | biome: human gut; feature: human-associated habitat; material: faeces | place: Denmark | collected 2012-11-06 ...
ATGGACAGCCTTGTTGGCGTAGCTGACTGTAAGCTTGTATGGGAATAGAAATTCCGAAGGAAAAGATCAGATGAAAGATTTATTTGTTAATACACAATTACCGGTTGTCACCTCTGACAGGATTTTATATACACCGTCAAATTTTGCCAGGACTTCTTTACTGTATCTGCAGGAGATTGGCTCTCTGCAGGTACATAAGCCTCACAGCACAGGGCGCAGTAACCTGTCCTCTTATTTGTTTTTTACAGTGACAGATGGCGAGGGTGAGCTCATCTGTGAAGGCAGAACTTATTCTCTTCGTACAGGAGACTGTGTGTTTATTGACTGCAGAAAACAGTATGCACACAGTAGTTCGGAGAAGCTGTGGAGTTTATCCTGGATACATTTCTATGGTCCGAATATGACAGCAATTTATGACAAGTATTTAGAGCGGGGTGGAAGAGTAGTCTTCCACCCCGTTTCTGTTTCCGGGTTTCTGGAAATCTGTCACAGGATTTATGAACTGGCAGATTCCGATGATTACATTCGGGATATGAAGATAAACAGTGAGCTGAATTATCTGCTGACGCTTCTGATGAATGAGTCCTGGCACCCGGGAGAAAAACACAGAGATGCAGATCTGAAAAAACAGAATGTACTTCCTGTAAAGCAGTACCTGGATGAGCATTATCAGGAGAAAATAAGCCTGGATTTTCTGGCAGAGCATTTTTTTATCAGTAAATACTATCTGACCCGCGTGTTCAGGGAGCAGTTTGGTGTCAGTATCAGCAGCTACCTGATGAACAGGAGAGTCACGAAGGCAAAATATATGCTCCGCTTTTCCAACGAAAAGATAAAGACCATCGGCTATAAATGCGGTCTGGGGGAGCCTCATTATTTCAGCCGGGTTTTCAGACAGATGGAAGGCATGAGTCCTTTAGAATATAGAGAGAAGTGGGAGAAGTGAGAAAAGAGAGCAAGATAATGTAAGAAAACAGGGAGAAAGGGCAATATCGTGAATTCAGGCTTTCCGGATTTTTTACTAAAATAAATGCAGTAACTGTGGAGGTATTGAACAGTTGCTATTGATCAAAACAGAAAGTAAATCAAAAGGAAAGTTGAGGTTAATATATGTCTAAGGTTGCATTGATTACCGGTATTACCGGTCAGGATGGTTCCTATCTGGCTGAATTTTTACTGGAGAAGGGTTACGAGGTTCACGGTATTGTACGTCGTGCTTCCATTTCAAATACTGCCCGTATCGATCATCTGATCGAAAAAAATGTGATTAAACTTCATGACGGAGATCTGTCTGATTCTTCAGGACTGATCCGTCTGGTGGGAGAGATCAGACCGGATGAAATTTACAATCTGGCTGCCCAGAGCCATGTGCAGGTATCCTTTGATGCGCCGGAATATTCCGGTGATGTGGATGCACTGGGTGTCCTGCGTGTGCTGGAAGCTGTCCGTGTCTGCGGTCTGACAAAGACCTGTAAGGTATATCAGGCATCTACCTCTGAACTGTATGGCAAGGTAGAAGAGGTTCCGCAGAAAGAAACCACACCGTTTCATCCATATTCCCCTTACGCTGTGGCAAAGCAGTATGGCTTCTGGATGGTGAAGGAATACCGTGATGCTTATGGAATGTTCGCTGTTAACGGTATTCTGTTCAATCATGAGTCTGAGCGTCGTGGTGAAAATTTCGTTACCCGTAAGATCACACTGGCTGCAGGACGCATTGCAGAAGGTCTGCAGGATCATCTGGAACTGGGCAATATGGATTCCCTGCGTGACTGGGGCTATGCCAAAGATTATGTTGAGTGTATGTGGCTGATCATGCAGCAGGAGAAACCGGAGGATTTTGTCATTGCGACCGGTGTACAGCACACTGTCCGCGATTTCACTGAGAAGGCATTTGCAGCTAACGGTATGACCATCCGTTGGGAAGGTACCGGCATTGATGAGAAGGGTTACGATGCAGCTACCGGCAAGATGTTGGTATGCGTAAATCCCCAGTGGTTCCGGCCGACTGATGTGGACAATCTGTGGGGCGATCCGACTAAGGCGAAGACGGTTTTGGGATGGAATCCACAGAAGACGAGCTACGAAGAACTGGTGGAGATTATGGCAAAGAATGACCGTGAGCTTGCAAAGCGCGAGAAGGCCATGAAGGCTGTTATGTAAGAAAGAAGGCATACGATTATGATGGAAAAAAATGCAAAAATTTATGTTGCAGGTCATCGCGGAATGGTAGGCTCTGCCATTGTACGTGAGCTGCAGCGTCAGGGATATACGAATATTCTGACACGTACTCATAAGGAGCTGGATCTGACCCGTCAGGATGCAGTGGAGAAGTTTTTCGCTGCAGAAAAGCCGGAGTATGTGTTTCTCGCAGCTGCCAAAGTAGGCGGCATTGTGGCAAACCAGAATGCACTGGCTGATTTCATGTATGATAATATGATTTTGGAAATGAATGTGATTCACTCTGCATGGAAGAACGGCTGCAGGAAGCTGGAATTCTTAGGTTCTTCCTGTATTTATCCGCGTATGGCACCCCAGCCGATGAAGGAAAGCTGTCTGCTGACTTCTGAACTGGAGAAAACCAATGAGGCATATGCACTGGCAAAGATTTCCGGGTTAAAGTACTGTGAGTTTCTGAACCGCCAGTATGGCACAGACTATATTTCCGTAATGCCGACAAATCTGTACGGTCCAAATGACAACTATCATCCTACACACAGTCATGTGCTTCCGGCGCTGATCCGCCGTTTCCATGAGGCGAAGGAGAGCGGTGCTGCAAGTGTAACCTGCTGGGGGGATGGTTCTCCGCTGCGTGAGTTTCTGTATGTGGATGACCTGGCAAATCTGTGTGTGTTCCTGATGAACAACTACTCAGGTAACGAGACTGTCAATGCCGGTACCGGTAAGGAACTGACTATTAAGGAGCTGACTGAGCTGGTTGCGAAGGTTGTAGGCTATGACGGTGAGATTAAATGGGATCCTGATAAGCCAAACGGCACACCGCGTAAGCTTCTGGATGTTTCCAAGGCAACGAACCTTGGCTGGACGTATAAAACCGAGCTTGAGGATGGCATACGCCTTGCGTATGAGGACTTCCTGAATAATCCCATGCGCGCTGAACGCTGATCTTATTTTTGCGAGGAGAAGATTATGAATATCATTTTGTTGTCCGGCGGTTCCGGCAAGCGTCTGTGGCCCCTTTCCAATGACATCCGTTCCAAACAGTTTATCAAGATTTTCAAAAAGGAGGACGGCACCTATGAGTCCATGGTGCAGCGTGTCTACCGACAGATCAAGAAGGTGGACACAGATGCGACCGTGACCATTGCTATCGGTAAGACACAGGTTTCTGCAATCCACAACCAGCTGGGTGAGGACGTGGGAATCAGCGTAGAGCCGTACCGTCGTGATACATTTCCGGCAATTGCGCTGGCAACAGCTTATCTGGTGGATGTGATGCATGTTGCCCCGTCTGAGTCTGTGGTAGTCTGCCCGGTTGACCCCTATGTGGAGGATGGTTACTTTGAAGCACTGAAGGAACTGTCAGAGCAGGCAGACAAGTGCGAGGCAAATCTGGTGCTGATGGGCATTGAACCGACTTATCCTAGTGAGAAATACGGTTATATCATCCCAGAGAGTACAGACCATGTAGCTGAGGTAAGGACCTTTAGGGAGAAACCGACAGCGGACGTGGCAGAACAGTATATTGCACAGGGAGCACTCTGGAATGGTGGTGTGTTTGCTTATAAACTGGGTTATGTGATGGATAAAGCTCATGAGATGATGGATTTTACAGACTATCAGGATTTGTTCGACAAGTACGATACCATGAAGAAGATTTCTTTCGACTATGCTGTGGCAGAGCATGAGCCGAAGATTCAGGTTGTCCGTTTTGCCGGTATGTGGAAAGACCTTGGCACATGGAATACGCTGACTGAGGCAATGGACGAAAGTATTATTGGTAAGGGAGAGTTGAACGACAAGTGCTCCGGAGTCCATATCATCAATGAAATGGATGTGCCGGTGCTGGCAATGGGTTTGCATGATGTGGTGATCTCTGCATCACCGGAAGGCATTCTGGTCTCGGATAAAGAGCAGAGTTCTTACATTAAGCCGTTTGTAGATAAGTTTGAACAGCAGATTATGTTTGCCGAGAAGTCCTGGGGCAGTTTTAAGGTGGTCGATGTGGAAACCACATCCCTGACGATTAAGGTAACCTTAAATCCCGGTCATAGTATGAATTACCACAGCCACAAGAACCGGGATGAGGTGTGGGTAGTCATATCCGGTGAAGGAAAAACCATCGTGGATGGTATGGAGCAGATGGTAAAGCCAGGTGACGTTATAACTATGTCCGCAGGCTGCCGTCATACTGTGATAGCTGATACGGAACTGAAGCTGATTGAGGTACAGCTGGGTGCGGATATCAACGTCCACGATAAGCAGAAGTTTGAGCTGGAGCAGTAAATAAGATAGAAAATACGACTGGTAAGAAAGACAGAAATGGTGATCAATGGACGTGTGCATGGAAAAAAGAAATGAACCCCTTTTGCTCCGTCCGGCAGGTAAGGATTACCTGTGGGGTGGAAAAAGGCTGAACGATGAATATGGGAAGAATATTGAGTTGTCTCCGTTGGCAGAAACATGGGAATGTTCCACGCATCCGGATGGGGTAAGTACTGTGCGTTGTGGAACGTTTGACAAAATGGATCTGACTGCGGTCATAAAAGCCCACCCGGAGTATCTGGGAGAACGGCATAAGGGCGAAACAACGCTGCCAATCCTGGTGAAGCTGATCGATGCAAGAAAGGATCTGTCTGTGCAGGTGCATCCGGATGATGACTATGCAAAGATGAAGGAACATGGTCAGCTTGGAAAAACGGAGATGTGGTATGTGCTGGATGCAGCCAGGGATGCAAAACTGATCTACGGTTTGCGGCAGGACTGCACAAAGAAAGAAATGCAAAAGGCACTGGCAGAAGGTACGGTGATGAAGTATCTGCAGAAGGTACCTATTCACAAGGATGACCTGTTTTTTATCCCTGCAGGCACGATCCATGCCATTGGGGCAGGTGCACTCGTGGCAGAAATCCAGGAAAGCTCAAACCTGACCTATCGGCTGTATGATTACGACCGCATAGGAAAGGACGGGAAGAAAAGGGAACTGCATATCGACAAGGCGTTGGATGTGGCAGATCTTCACGGCAGTGCAGAGCCGAGACAGCCGCTGCGGGTTCTGAAGTACCGTCCGGGGATGGCATCGGAGCTGTTGATACGCTGCAAATATTTTGAAGTATACCGGATGCTTATCAATACAGAACGCCGACAGACGGTGCATTACCGTGCGGACAGGATGGCATTTCGGGTATTACTGTGCATGGATGGCTGTGGCACGATATCCTATGATGAGGGAACTGTTAATTTTTATAAGGGAGACTGTGTGTTTGTGCCGGCGGATTCAGAAGTCCTTACGATTCACGGACAGGCGCAGTTCCTTGATATCAGAGGATAAAATACAGAACTCCAGGGTATGGGGAAAGACAGGTAGGTAAGATGAAGATTAAGAAGGAATATGAAAGATGGCTGGCAAATGCAGTGGCAGATACTGATGTTGCTGCGGAACTGAAGGCAATGGACTATGTGGAAGTCGAGGATGCGTTTTATCGTGATCTGGCATTTGGAACAGGCGGTCTGCGCGGTGTGATTGGTGCAGGAACAAACCGTATGAACATTTACACAGTTGCAAAGGCTTCTCAGGGATTAGCAGACTATTTGAAGAAACACTTTGAAGAACCTTCTGTTGCAATCGGCTACGACAGCCGTATCAAGAGCGATGTGTTTGCAAAAGTCGCAGCAGGGGTGTTTGCAGCAAATGGTGTCAGTGTCAATATCTGGCCTGTCCTGATGCCGGTACCGACCGTATCTTTTGCGACTCGCTATCTGCATACTTCTGCAGGTGTCATGGTGACAGCTTCCCACAATCCCGGCAAATACAATGGCTACAAGGTCTATGGTGCTGACGGCTGTCAGATTACGACCGAAGCGGCAGCGGAGATTCTTGCCGAGATTGAAAAACTTGACATCTTTATGGACGTCAAGACCAGTAACTTTGAGGCAGGCGTGGCAAACGGCAGCATCCGGTATATTCCGGACGAGGTCTACACTGCATTTGTAGAACAGGTCAAGGGTCAGTCTGTCCTATTTGGCGAGAACGTCAACAAGAATGTAGCCATCGTGTACAGCCCGCTGAATGGTACGGGGTTGAAGCCAGTGACCCGCACTCTCCAGGAGATGGGTTACACTAACATTACGGTGGTCAAGGAGCAGGAGCAGCCAGACGGACACTTTCCGACTTGTCCTTACCCGAATCCTGAGATCAAGGAAGCAATGGCACTGGGCATGGAGTATGCTAGGAAGTGCAACGCTGACCTGCTGTTGGCAACTGACCCGGATTGTGACCGTGTGGGTATTGCTGTCAAGAATAAGGCTGGGGAGTATGAGCTGCTGACCGGCAACCAGACAGGTATGCTGTTGCTGGATTACATTTGCAGTCAGCGCATCAAGCACGGTAAGATGCCTGCCGACCCGGTCATGATCAAGACTATCGTGACGATGGATATGGGCGAGCAGATTGCCGCCCATTACGGACTGCGTACTGTCAACGTGTTGACTGGTTTTAAGTTCATCGGCGAGCAGATTGGCAAGCTGGAACAGCTGGGGAAAGCAGACAGTTATGTGTTCGGCTTCGAAGAAAGCTATGGTTATCTGACCGGCTCTTACGTTCGCGACAAGGATGGCGTGGATGGTGCGTATATGATCTGTGAGATGTTCAGCTACTATGCCACCCAGGGCATCAGCCTGTTGGACAAGCTGGATGAACTGTATAAGATATATGGTTACTGCCTGAACACCCTGCACAGCTATGAATTCGATGGCAGCGCCGGTTTTGCCAGGATGCAGAGCATTATGCAGGCATTCCGCGGTGGCATCAAGGAGTTTGGCGGCAAGAAGGTTGTCAGACTGTTGGATTATGTACAGGGACTGGATGGATTGCCCAAGTCTGATGTGTTGAAATTTCTGCTGGAAGACAACTGCTCTCTGGTAGTACGTCCTTCTGGTACCGAACCCAAGCTGAAAATTTATATTTCTGTCAGTGCTGAGAATAAAGAAATGGCAGAGGAAGTAGAAGATGAGATTGCTAAAACTGCAGAAAAGTGGATTTGTTGATTTTGAAAGGCTCCGTAAGGAGCCTTTCGGTGATAATTGGAGAAAAGTATACTGTTAATGTTTAAGAAGTAACGACAGTACACGAGGTCGTGCTCCTCTTTCGTATCGAAATCCAAGTGCGTGACGTATAATTTCCGGTAAATATAATTTTTCTCCATCGCGTGTCAGATAACCTGACTGAATCATAGATTTCTCTTCAGAAGCGGTAAGAGCATCTTCTTCCAAATTCATGGGAAGTGTCTTTTTTTCAGAGTTTTGTTCCTTTTTTAATTCTTCATTTAAATGGGCAAAAGAATCTAATGAGAAATTGACAGATTTTACAAATAATTGTTCCCAAAAACTCATCCAGTCAAGTTCTTTGACTGCATTGGAATTCAAATCAATAGTATTATCAATGTAATCCGGTTTATAAATATAGGATCTAAGCAAAGAAAATTGTGTTGACTCTGCGCCAATATTGACGTATAATTAGCACAGGAGGAGTTGACATGGTTAAGATAAAAGAGTGGAGACAAGGACTGGGAATTACCCAAAAAGCTCTTGCTGATGCAGCAGGGCTGGATCTTCGCTGGGTTCAGAAATTGGAAGCCGGTGATATTGATATTCAAAACGTTACAGTAAAGAGATTTTCTCTTCTCATGAAAGGAATCAGCGAACTCTCCCAGCAGGTTTCGTGTCCATGTTCAATGAAATCAGATATAGAAACAGTGAATGAAATCCATGAAATGGTGGACAGACTTTTTAAGGAGGATTCAGCATGACTGGTGAAGCTACTCTTAGCAATGAGAAAAATTATACAGTATTTCGTTTTGGTAATCATGTGATTCGCTTTGCTGCACCGTATTCTTTGGAGCATTACACGGAAGTGAAAGAGTGGGATAACGGCTACTTGGTAGTGATGGCGAAGTATAAGCAGAATGCTGAACCGGAAGAAGAATACATTGATCTTGTACCGATTCTTCAAAATCTTTATTTTGATGCTGATAAATTTCTAGAACCAATAAAAGGAGTGAAGGTTGCAAATGGCTGATATTAAACAGGTTGCGGATGCGGCGGACATGATTGTGAACGGCTATGCGTTCACACGATGCACAGAGGGCTATCGCGTGTTGAATCTGAATCGCCCAGATCGTGCGGCAGTGTTTTCAAAAGATGGTAAGGTACTTGAAACAAGCATGGATGACATTGAAGTGCGTATTGCTGGAGATTATCTGGAGAAGAACCGTAAGTTTATGGAGGATTAAGATGCCGAAGTATTATGAATATAAAATTGCAGGATACTATTTGTACTTCACATCTTACTGTGTGATTGAGTGTATGCACGTTCATGCGAGTGACCGTAAATTAACCGAGGCAGGTTCGGCAAAGTTTTTTGTAAAAGACAACGGCGATACTGTGCTGCAGAATCGTGGTATTCTCAATGATAGAGAAATCAGAAAGATACAGGAGTTTATCAAACAGAACTATCAGGAAATGTACTTGAAGTGGTCAGAGTATAGCCATGAAGGCTACTATGGAAAAAACAATTAAGTATCGCAACATTGGGATCTGACCCCAATGTGGTCAACTTAAGCCCACCAACTATAGTAAAAATAACAAAAGATACTGTCACGTGTATATCCTCCTTCTTCCGGTTTCTTGGTTATTCAGTTTGACATGAGAGCCATTCTGACTTACCGTTTCGAAACCATTTTCTTTCAGGAGAGTTAACATCTCCTTAGGACTCATTGGCATCTTTTGTATCTCCTTTCCTTATCATACTTATATTGCAATACGTATTTATACGTATGTCAATTGCTTCGTATGTTTTTCGTATTGTATATTGTGGTCTGATGGGAAGGCAATATGTGGAGTGCTTTGTTTACGACGGGCTATCTGACACAGACAGGAAAGAAAAGCCAGTATGTCAGGAGAAGGATAGTATTAACCCTGCCGGTTTCAAACTGACAGGGTATTTTTTTGTCCATTTTCAGAACAAAAACCTTGAAAAAGAATAAAAAATCTGTTAAAATAAGAACAATAAGTTCTAAAAAATACGAATAAATCAATACAAACAGGGAATAATAATCATAGACGTATTCCTTTATTTTTTACATCAGAAAAGCCCAAAATGTTCTTCTTGAAATCGTAGATTATCATACTAAGTGGTACAAAACCCCGAAACTCCTGTAGTTATCAGGAGCTTCGGGGTTTTTGACCAGATTATATGACTGTTAACAGGCAGGAGAGCTTTTGCATGTTTTGCTGCTTTAGTTCCATGGAGGGATGCACATACCGGTTCAGGGTAATATTTACAGTAGCGTGTCCAAGAATTTCACTCAGGCTCTTGACATCAAAGCCGAGTTCAATACAGCGTGTGGCAAATGTATGTCTCAGTGCATGGAAATTCACAGGAACCAGGCCACACTGTTTCTGTACATAATGGAAATATTTCTGCATAGTGCGGGGTTCAATATATTTTTCATTTACAGCGGCAAGAACATATCCCTGACGGTTGGGAAATTCCTTTTGAATAAGCTGGATCAGACTGTCTGGAATTGGAATTGTACGGATAGAACATTTGCTTTTGGGCGATGTAACCATAATACGGGTTTTCTGTGCGGTGGTGGAATCTGGAATTTGCAGCCGCTGCATTGTGTTGTGGACATGGATAGATTTTTCCTGAAATGAAAAATCTTCCCATTTCAGCGCACAGATTTCACCAACCCGCATTCCCGTAAAAAGACACAGCAGAATCCCAAGATTGCGTTCTGACATGTTGGCATAAAGATATCGGCAGAGAATGTCCTGAGAGGAACGTGGAATTACGACTGTATCCGGCGCAGTCTGGCGGATGATGATCTCCTTTCCGGTACTTGGCGGCTGATATCCCTGAATCTGGGCATATCTGAGCAGACTTCTCACCAGAGACAGAATGTCTAGAACCGTCTTTGGTGAGAGTCCCTCTCCGGATGAGCTGCCATGTGTAAGAAGGTCATCACAGAATTTTTGAATCCGGGATGAAGTGAGTTCACTTAATGGAACATTATCAAATTCCGGAAGAATATAAGTATGAAGTATATTGTAGTATTTAACATAAGAAGACTTTTTGATTTGAGACTGTATGGAATTCATCCAGTCATTTGCCAGTTTTCTGATAAAACATGTTGGCATTGTAGTTTCGGAAACTTTGCAGATAGTAGTCTGGTTCGCTTCTATATTAATAATAGCTTGACTACGCTTTCTTTTTGCTTCTTTATAGGTGGGGGCATATACATATCCGTAAACAGCTTTTCCGGTCTTTGACCGTGCTTTGATGTATCTTCCTTCCCATCGTCCATCTTTGCGTTTGTAAATGTTTTCACCTTTTCGTGGCATAATTAGTGGTTCTCCTTTCAATTTCCGCGTGACGGTTTTATTTACGGTGAATGAGCTAAGCCATTTAGCTCCATATGGCGAATTAAAGGATGAACCTCATTAAAAATTTCATAAAAACGAATGATAGTATAAATATGCTTTGGTAAAATAGCATAGAATTTAGCAGATTGCTTTATAAATATTGACAAGATGTGTCACATTATGTAAAATTATCCGTAGTTGAAAATTATCGAATCCGAAAGAAACTGAATCCCTTAGTATGATACTCTGTGGCTTCAGTTGGAAAATGAGGTGACCTCCGCCATGTTATTCGTGTACGAATGTACGGGAAATATTATCGCAGACTTTAAGAAATTTTACGACACCCAATTGTCAGAACAGGATAAGAAAAAAATTTTCATCCCCACCTATGACTGCATGAAAAGATACCAGGGTTCCTGGCATGTAGAGCAGAAACCACTGTTTACAGACTGCTTCTTCATAGAATGCAGGAACAAAGAGGAACTGAAAACCACACTGAGCAGACAGCACTGCTCAGACTCTCTGGCAGAAGCTGTCATGTCCGGCATAACACCCTTACGTCCGGAACAGGAAGAATTCCTGAAAGCACTGATGCAGCCGGATACAAAGACAATCTCAATGTCAACAGGCTACATCAAAGACGGCACAACTCATGTGACACAGGGACCCCTTCAGGGAAGAGAGAAATTTATCCGCAGAATTGACAGACATAAACGCCTTGCGTGGCTGGTACTCCCGGCGGGAGATGGACAGCAGGAACTGCGCACAGGTCTGGAAATTATTTCAAAAGGGTGATGCACAAATATGAAGATGAGAAAGAGAAATATGACAAATATAAATAAAGAATAAAAAAGCCGGAACATAAAAGACTGCGGCTTATTTGGTTTGTCCGAAGATATCAGACCAGATTGAAGATGCTTTAAAAAAAGAAAAAAGAAGGAGAAGATGAGGAAGAGCGTATGTATAGGAAAAAGTCAAGAGGATGGTATAAACACAAGGATTTCATACTTATAGATTTAATATGCTTATTCTTGTCCTTACTAATTGCACATCTGATTCGAAATGGTTCTGTTCAGAGTCTGTTCAGAGCGGGAATTTACCGCAATATGATAAGCTTCGTAATATTGGCGGATTTATTTCTAATCATTATTTTTGAATCTTACAAAGGAGTTCTGAGAAGGGGGCATTATCAGGAATTACATTCTGTTATCCGGCAGATGATTCTGCTGGAACTGGCAAGTGGTCTGTATCTGTTCACTGTCAGTGATGGACATAGTTTCTCAAGAACTGTTCTGTATCTAATGGGAGTATTTTATGTATTCCTTTCCTATGGCACAAGAATAGCATGGAAGAAACATCTGATCCATAAAATGGCAGAAGGTGGAGAGCATTCGTTATACATTGTAACGAACTATGATCAGGCAGCAAAAGTAATCCAGAATGTAAAAGAACACAATTACAATCGATATAACATCAATGGTCTGATAATCATTGATAAAAATGCAGTCGGCAGGAAGATTTCAGGAATTCCTGTAGTAGCAGAACTGGAGAATGCAGCATCCTATATCTGCCAGCAATGGGTAGACGAAGTCTTTGTAAATATAGATGAATCTTACTCATATCCGGATGAACTGATACAGGAATTGCTGGAGATGGGAATGGTAGTTCATGTAAATCTGGCAAAAGTGAAAAGTACTTCGGGACAGAAACAGTTTGTAGAAACAGTAGGCGGATATACGGTTCTGACAACCACTATGAACTATGCTACAGACAGACAGGCATTTGCCAAAAGAGCACTGGATATTCTGGGAGGACTTGTAGGATGTTTCCTTACAGGAATTATTTTTATTTTTGTAGCACCGGCTATTTACATCAGTTCGCCAGGTCCGATCTTCTTTTCACAGACACGAATTGGTCAGAATGGAAAACCATTTAAGATGTATAAATTTCGAAGCATGTACATGGATGCCGAAGAACGCAAAGCAGAACTTATGGCACAGAATAAAATGAGCGACGGGCGTATGTTCAAGCTTGACTTTGACCCACGTGTGATTGGAAACAAAATCCTTCCGGACGGAAGCAGAAAAACAGGAATAGGAGAATTTATCAGAAAAACATCCCTCGATGAATTCCCACAGTTCTGGAATGTATTAAATGGAACCATGAGCCTGGTAGGTACCAGACCGATATTACAGGACGAATTACTGAAATATGAACTGCATCATAGAGCCAGAATCGCCATCAAACCAGGAATTACCGGTATGTGGCAGGTAAGTGGAAGAAGTGATATCACGGATTTTGAAGAAGTGGTAGAGCTTGATAAAGAGTATATTGAAAATTGGAATATCGGATTGGATATTAAGATACTGTTAAAGACCGTGATGGTAGTGTTTAAAAAGGAAGGGTCGGTATAATACTGCATTTTTAACAGGTTGATGGACAGATGTGAAATTTACAAAATGGGAGATAGTATGAAGAATAAGCGGGCAGTTGCTATGTTTGGTCAAAAACGATTAAGCAGAGAAGGCGGAATTGAAATTGTAGTAAAAGAACTTTGTACAAGAATGGCTCGAGATGGTTATAAAATTACCTGCTATAACAGGTCAGGACATCATGTAAGCGGTGCAGAATATGATAAAAAAATTGAATATAAAGGTATTTGCCAAAAATACGTTCCAACAATTGAGAAAAAGGGGTTAGCGGCGGTAAGTTCTTCTTTTTTTGCTGCCGTCTACAGTGCATTTGGCAAATATGATGTTGTACATATTCATGCAGAAGGACCGGCATTTTTTACATGGTTACCTAAGATGTTTAGAAAAAGAGTAATCGTTACAATCCATGGTATTGATTGGCAGCGTGAAAAGTGGAAATCAGGATTTGGATCAAAATTTATTCGACAGGGTGAAAAAAATGCTGTAAAATATGCAGATGAAATTATAGTTCTGAGTAA
>ERZ1106973.2504-NODE-2504-length-13552-cov-3.631622_pt1 | contig 13552 bp, 6 predicted proteins | sample MGYA00403686_ERZ1106973 | MGnify/ENA primary metagenome ERZ1106973 (study PRJEB35170, sample SAMEA104062408) | human gut metagenome | biome: human gut; feature: human-associated habitat; material: faeces | place: Denmark | collected 2012-11-06 ...
TTATATTCGATTGTTCTTTCAAAAAGGTATGAAATGCGCTGTTTGACAAACAGCGCATTTCTTTTTTCAGGTCCGTCTGGGAGAAGAAAAGCCCGACAAAAGGACTTTCTGCTCCGGAAAGCCAAGGTCCGGGGCTCCGAAAGCCGGGATTTGATGAGAATAGGCCGGAGTTTCGGAGAAAAGAAGCAAGCATTTACTCCGAAAGAAGTAAGCGTTTCCCGAAAATGCTTACTTCTTTTCGAAATATCTCCTAATGTTTTTCCGGATTACTCCTATTGTTTCCGATCGGAGGCTCAAAAGTGGACGGAATCTTTCCGGTTACTACTCTGAGATGAACAAAGCGGAAGTGATAAAAAGTTGTGTTTAGAGGGGTATCACTGTCTATCGGTTGCCTGTCCTCTGGAAAGTAGTGCGGTTTTGTTTGTCTTTGGCTTGTTTGGCCTACGAAAGCAATCATGCCGGATTGCCATAGGAGGCGTTTTTCGCAGAGTGCCTTTCCCTCGGGCCGAAAGAAAGCAATCTGAGAGGATTGAAATATCATTTGGACAGAATGTCAAAACCGCTCTGTTAAGCGGCAATGAATAAGACTCTGTGGTGAATTCAATACTCTGTCTCTTGCGGGTTGAAGTTACACCATCCTTGGGTCCACTCCGGATAACCGGTTTCTTCCCTTTCGCTGAATACTACGTTATCCGCTGAGGCCGGTGTGCCCTCCATGTCCGACGGATATCCGCTGATCCGGCAGTTCCGGAAAGTCACCGATGTGTTGTTGCCCATATACAGTGCCGCGCCGAATAGCCCGAGCATGCTTTCATTCTCAGGCCGGAGGCCGCCGCCATTGATAAAGTCGGGATGATTTACGAACGAGGCATCCCCTGAGGCAGGGCCATAGATCGTGACATCTTCAAAGGTGGCGGCTGTGGTAGGTGTCGCAGGAGTGTTCGTGCCATTATTGCTGCATTCGAAGGCATGAGAACCTGTGATGTCCGCTATTCGCGGATGGCGGATGCCCAGCAGATGCCGGCATGTGCCGCTATAGCCGTTGTCTATGTCGAAATCGTCGTCCCAGCAGTGATAGGCCACCAGATATTCCGCATGAACCGTTCCGCCGAACCATTCGAAGGCATCGTCGTTGGCATACGATACTTGCAGGTGGTCTATTTGCGTGCCGTTTCCTACCGAACCGAAGGTGATGCCGTTGATCTCCTGGTTTTTCTTGAACGGATATCCCGCAAACTCTACACGGACGTAGCTCAGGACGCCCGAATTATCCGCGTTGTTCGGACCTCCGTGCATGGTACGCGGGCCTCCCTCTATCTGCATGATGTCTTCATTGTTCCGGGCATAACCACATAAAATCAATCCTCCCCAGTCACCCGGTTTCCGTTTCCCGGCGGGCATTTCGGAGGTGAATACGATGGGAGCATCTACCGTTCCCCTGGCAATCAGTTTCCCGCCCGGTTCTACAATCAGGGCGGCGCGGGTTTCCTTGTCTCCTTTGATAACGGTGCCCGCTTCAATGGTCAGCGTCGAACCGTAAGTGACGTAACACCATCCCTTCATCAGGTAAGTGCCCCGTTTCAGGTATTGATGATCTTTTATCTCGAAGGTCTGTTCTCCGTTTCCGATGATATTCTCACCATAAATAATGTTATTGCCCTGTCCGTTGTTCTCGTCGTCCGTACAGCTGCTGCCGGTCAGGCACACCAGTGCTGTCAATGCGATAATCTTTAGTCTGTATCTGTCCATAGTTTGAAAAACAGGTAAAGCACCGGGCCAGCAGGACTGTCCGGTGCTTCATTCTGTGAGTGTATACGTGATTTATAACTTGGTCCAACCTTTGGTCCATTCATTGTCTGCTTTCACTGCACCTTTATAAGCCGCTTTTTCAAAGAAGCTGTCTGCTGACAGGTCGGCTCCTCCGTCCTGTGTTCCGATAAAGATATTGCTGAAGCTCAAAGTCTGGTTGATGGCATTGTGATTGCCTTCGGCTGTGAACAGGGCAGAAGAGTAACCGCCGTCACCGCTTGCCTTGATATCTCCCGCGATAGCGATGTAGTTCAGTACCGAAGGACCGTCGATCAGGAATTTCTCGGTCTGTTCTGTTTCGGTAGTCAGGTTATTGGCCTTGCCTGTAACAAGTGCATTGTAGATCTTGGCCTGAGTTCCGGCACGCAGGCGGATGCCTCTTTTGCCTTCGTCGTTGTTGGCGCCTATCAGTGTCAGGTTGGCCAGTGTCGGGCATGAGATCGGAGCGGCATCCATATTCTTGTCATAGTTGTCGGCCTCGATCAGGCAGTCGCATGTATATCCCAAAGTGGCGGGATCTTCCTGGTAGGCGACAAAGAATTGCCCTTTTCCGCTCCATCCCTCTGTCCAGTCGAATGAATCGTCGCTGTTGCTCACCGATACCAGATATTTGGCATTGACCGTACCTCCGAACCATTCGAAGCCGTCGTCGGTACCTTTGTATGCTTCGAGGTATTCGAGGGTCGTACCGTTTCCTACACCATAGAAGGTGAAGCCGTTACACTCCTTTTCCGTAGTGAACTTGTATCCGGCGTATTCCAGGCGAATGTACTTCAGGATACCCGAGTTGTCCGCCGGATCGGAACCACCATAAGCGGCATCTCCGACTTCCGATTTACCGGTCGATCCGATGTTGATCGGGGCTTTGCCGCAAATGTGGATGCCGCCCCATGCTCCCGGTTCTTTGGTATCGGCAGTCATGACAATCGGTGCGGAGGCAGTACCTACTGCTTCGATCTTGGCTCCCTGCTCCACGAGGATGTAGTCGATGGTGGCATCATCGCTTTTGGCGCTGATTGTCACACCTTCGCCGATCTTCAGGGTGGAACCGGCTTTGACGATATATTCTCCGTCGAGGGAGAAGTTGTAGCCTTTGGTCAGGATGACGGTTTTCGACCCGTCTACGCTTCCTTTCAGTGTTCCGTTGTTGGCGATCACCTCTTCGCTGTCGCCGTTTCCGCCGCCTTCGCCGCTGTTGTCGTCACTACAAGCTGCAAGTGAACACATTCCCATCAGGGCTGCTACGGCCCAAGAGTTGAGTTTTAGATAATTCGTTTTCATATTCATACTGTTTTAGGTTTATACTATCTGTTTGATTATTCATATAAATATTCTGTGTGACCCTGTGGCGAGCCTTAGAATCTGTACGAGACTCCTATTTCTGCACTGGTTCCCGGACGGAATGATTCTACTTCCACCTTTTGTCCCGTTGCCGGCAGCTCCTGCTTGAAGCGGATGGTACTGTTCAACAAGTCTTTCATCTGCAGGCGCAGGCTCAGGTGTTTGTTGATGGCATAGCTTGCTATGAAGTCCATCGTGTGCAGGGTCTGTTGCTTGATGTTACCTGTTCCGTAGATACCTACTGTCTCGATGCGCGGGCCTTGCACATTGTAAACCAGTGCCAGTGTCAGGTCGCTTTCTCCTCTCAGTTGAGGAGTGTAGCTGAGATCTGCATTGATCAGGAACGGAGAGGCTCCTTGCAGAGCGCGTTCCGAGTCGGTATATACCCCGCCTTCGGGCAATACGACGTTTGTGTACATGTATGAACCATTGGCTCCGATACGGAAGTTCTTGAACAGTTCTTTGCGGAATTCTATTTCCACTCCTGTGGCTATTCCGTCTTCGGCGTTGCGGAAAGAGCGGATCACTGTGCCGCCCGAAGACTCCTGAGTCTGTTCAATCGGCGATTTCAGTTTTTTGAAATAACCCGTGACAGAGAACATATCCCCGTTGTTGCGTTTCGGAAAGAAATCATAGCGCAGGTCGATGTTATAATTATAAGCGTTTTTCAGTTCGTTGTTACCGCGGATATAGGCACTTCCGTAAGATTCCTGGTAGAGGAACGGAGCCATTTCGATAAATGAAGGGCGGGTGACAGTGCGTGATACGGAGAGGCGCAGGCTGTTGGTTTCGTTCAGGCTGTACTTCAGGTTCAGTGCCGGGAAGAAGTCGCCTTTGTCCAGGTTCGTTTTCTTCTCCTGTCCGCCGTCCGTCCAATAGCGTACCCATTGTTTGGCCTGCTCGTAGCGCAGTCCCACGTTGACCAGCAGAGATTCCATCGGGTAGTACTCTATTTCTGCAAACCCTGCCCACACATCCATTCCGGCGTAGTAGTTGTAACGGGGCTGTGCATCGATGTTGGCTTTTATCGTCCCGTTGGCTATGTTTTCCTGATTCAGATATCCGTTGGTATCATAAATGTTGGTGACGTCAGCGTTCAAGGCATTGATATCGTAGTAGAAGTTCACGCTTTCAAAGTCGCGTTTTTTGCTTTTGTAAGTACCTCCCACACGAATCAGGTTCGCATCTCCCCATTTGTACGAGGTGCGCAGATCTCCTACAATCTCTTTCTCTTGCAGTTCTCCGAAGTAGCGGTTGGTAGTCTGGTTGAGTTTAAAGAGGTTCAGCTTATCGCTGCCTTCGTTACGGAAGAAGACCACCTGCCGGCGATCCGGTTCGTCACTGTTGGTCAGTCCGTACGAAGCGCTCCAGTTTACATCCCACTGAGAAGTCAGTTCGTGGTGTCCCAGCAACTGGTTGTTCAGTAGTGAGTAGGCATGGAAAACGCTGTTGCTCGATGTGATGTTGTTCTTTTCGGCATCGATCCCCTCGCGGGACATATAATCGTTGATGGCATTGCGTGCATAGAACACGGTGAAGTTGATGTGGTCCGCCTGCCGGAACGAGTAGCCGATGTTGCCCAATCCGGCTATTTTCAGTGCGCTGGAATAACTGTCATAATTGAACTTGTCGAGGTGTGTGCCCTGAGCGGTCATAGTGGTCACGTAGGCGTCTTTCAAGATTTGGTTTTCGTTGCTGACACCTACCGAGGCAAGCACGCTCAGACGGTTTCCGTTGGGGAGTGTCCAGCTCTTGCCTCCTCCCAGGTTACCACCGAATTCGGGTAGTGAACGGTGCTTGCTGATAGCGAAGTTTGTGCCGAACGGGTCATTGTTGCGGGCGTAATCGCGGAACTCGCTTTTACCCATAGCCAGAATCCGGTCTTTATTCCTGAGGTTTCCCGTACTGAAGAGTCCGCCTTTCCGGTCGCTATAATAGAAATCTTTTCCGACAGTGTTGAAGCGTCCGCCCACGTTGAAGCCGATGGAGAAAAAGTCACTTCCCGTGTTCTCCTTGGTGCTGATGTCGATATGTGCGCCCGAATAGTCGGCAAAGGCTCCGGCGGCATATACTTTACTGACGGTGATGTTCTTTACGGTAGAGGCCGGGAAGAGGTCGAGCGGAATCAACTTGTTGTCCGGGTTGGGCGAGGCGATGGGCAAACCGTTCAGGGTGGTCGTGCTGTACCGGTCACCCAGTCCGCGTACTATCAGTTGTCCGGCGCTTGCAATGGAGATACCGGTTATTTTCTTGACTCCGTCCTGTACGTTCGATATACCTTTCAGGGTCATCTCTTTGGCTCCCATGTTTTCGATGGCAAGCGTTGCTTTCTGTCTCTCTTGCAGTAAAGCCTTTTCGCCTTCCAGGTTTTTCCGGGCCACTACGGTGACGGCGTCCAGCGTTTGCGCGTCTACTTCCAGTTCAAAGTTCAGTGTCGCATTGGCTTTCACTTTCACTTCATTCATCCGGAGTGTTTTATATCCTATATATTTCACTTCAATGGTATAGGTGCCGTTGCTTAGCGTCAGTGTGTAGTTACCGTCTACATCGGCTACGGTTCCGGTCGTGGTTCCGGCAATCTGTACGGTAGCTCCGGTCAGGGGTTCTTTGGTCTGTTTATCAATGATGGTTCCCTGGATGACCCCTGCTGTGATTCCTAAGGAAAATGTTGCGAGAAGAAGAGTGGAGAGAAGTCTCCCGATTTGTTGTTTCATGTCTTTTTATCTACGTTTTTCTGTCGGTGCAAAGTTGCACGATTCAGGTTACGGGGGTGATACATGCCCTATACGATTCGTTAACATCTGTGTTACATTCCTGTGTACCCTTTCCGCAGTGCTGCTCTCAGCGTCTGCTTGCCACAAATATTTAATCCATTCTCTTGGTGTGAATGGATAATTTCCTAAATTTGCGTACTAACAGCAAACAAACATATACTCCTGTAAACTACTTTTATGGATAACGATATTGAACGATTTCGGCAAATGGCGTCCATGGCGCAACTCGGATGGTGGGAAGCTGATTTCACAGCCGGGCATTATGTATGCTCAGAATACCTCTGCGATTTATTGGGACTTGAAGGAAATACCATATCTTTTACGGACTTCAGGAAACGGGTGCGTGAGGATTATCAGGAACAGATAGTCCGGGAGTTCAATGCTTCCATCCATAGGGAGTTTTATGAACAGACTTTCCCCATTCACTCCAAAGAGGGAATCGTGTGGTTGCACACCCGTTTGGGGGAGCGTGAAGAAATACCGGGCAGGGGAGTCGTTTCATTCGGTATCATGCAGCGGGTAGAAGCTCCCAATGATACTTCCGAGCGGGTTCTGGAGCGTGTCAACGACTTGCTGTACAGGCAGAACTCCATTTCCCATTCACTCTTACGCTTTCTCAAAGATGATAGTGTGGACCTCTGTATCATGGAGATATTGAAGGATATCCTCGATCTTTTTCATGGGGGACGCGTGTATATCTTTGAATATGATGAATATTACCGCTATCAGGACTGTACCTACGAGGTGGTGGCCGAAGGAGTGTTGCCGGAGATCGATAGCCTGCAACGTATCCCGACTGACAGTTTACCTTGGTGGAGGCAGCAGACCCTGTCGGGTAAACCGGTGATACTGGATTCATTGGACCAGCTTCCGAAACATGCAAAAGCGGAATATGCGATCCTGAGCCGCCAGAACATCAAGTCACTGATGATCACTCCGCTGATAGCCGGCGAACATGTATGGGGGTATATGGGGATCGATCTGGTGAAGAATTATCGCAACTGGAATAATGAAGACTTCCAATGGTTATCGTCTCTTGCCAATATCATCAGCATCTGTATCGAGCTGCGTAAAGCGAAAGACGAAGCTGTGCGCGAACGTTCTTTTTTGCGTAATCTGTTCCGCTTCATGCCGATGGGGTATATACGTATGACTATGGTCCGGGATGCTGCCGGACTACCTTGTGATTACCGGATAGCCGATGCCAATGATTTGAGTTCGGAACTCATAGGAATGTCTCTTTCCGATTACGTGGGATGCCTTGCCAGCGAGTTGCATGCGGACTTTAAGGCCAAGGTGGATTATCTTCTCGATGTGATGGAGGGCAGTGTGCACAAAGAGACTGATGTCTACTTCCATCGCACCCAGCGCAGTTCCCATTGCATCGTGTATTCTCCGGAAAAGGACGAGGTGGTCGCTCTGTTTCTGGACTCTACCGAGACGATTCGTGCCCATAGGGCTTTAGATCGCAGTGAGAAGCTTTTCAAGAATATCTTTGCCAATATTCCCGCGGGAGTGGAGATTTACGATAAGGATGGCAATTTGCTCGACTTGAACAACTGGGATATGGAAACCTTTGGTGTAAAAGATAAAGCCGATGTAATGGGAGTCAATTTCTTTGAGAATCCGAATGTGCCTCTTGAAATCAGAGAACGGGTACGGAACGAAGACCTGGTCGATTTCAGACTGAACTACTCTTTTAATAAGGCTTCCGATTACTACCATTCCGATAAAAGTAATATAATCGAGCTGTATACAAAGGTCAGTAAACTCTTTGACAGCCAAGGGAACTTCAACGGCTATGTGCTGATCAACATCGATAATACGGAGCGTATCGATGCCATTAACCGTATCCGTGATTTTGAGAACTTCTTCCTTTTGATATCGGACTATGCAAAAGTAGGTTATGCCAAACTGAACCTGCTGAGTAAACGTGGCTATGCCATCAAACAGTGGTTTAAGAATATGGGTGAGACGGAGGATATTCCGCTTTCATCCGTTGTGGGCGTTTATGATAAGATGCATCCTGAAGACCGGCAGAAGGTCTTTGACTTTTACGAGAAGGTATTGGCGGGTGAAGAGAAGGACTTCCGTAGCGAAATGCGTATCCTGAAACCCGGCGCTACCAACGAGTGGAACTGGGTACGGATGAATGTGGTAGTGACCAAGTTTGAACCGGAGCATGGGGAGGTGGAGATTATCGGCATTAATTATGATATTACGGAACTGAAGGAGACGGAAGCCATGCTTATCGAGGCGAAAGAGAAAGCGGAAACCATGGATCGGCTGAAGAGCGCTTTCCTGGCGAATATGAGTCACGAGATACGTACACCGCTCAATGCGATTGTCGGTTTCTCGGGCCTTTTGGTCGATACGGAAGACATGGAGGAACGCTGCGAATACATCAAGATCGTACAAGAGAATAATGACTTGCTGCTGCAGCTGATCTCGGACATTCTGGACTTATCGAAGATTGAGGCCGGTACGTTTGAGTTCACCTACGGGGAGACGGATGTGAATATGCTTTGTGAAGATATCGTTCGCAGCTCTCAGATAAAGGTTCCCCAGGGAGTTGAATTAGTATTCGATCCGCATCCTTCGGATTGCACTGTGATAAGTGACCGGAACCGGTTGCATCAGGTCATCTCCAATTTCGTGAACAATGCCCTGAAGTTTACCTCCTCGGGCAGCATCCATGTGGGATATGAAAAGAAGGAAGAGGGTGTGGAGTTTTATGTAAGCGACACGGGAATCGGAATCTCTAAAGAGCAACTGACGCATATCTTTGAACGCTTTGTGAAGCTGAACAGCTTTATCCACGGAACCGGGCTCGGACTCTCCATCTGTAAAAGTATTGTGGAGCAGCTGGGCGGCGTCATAGGAGTGGACTCGGAAGAAGGGAAAGGGGCCCGTTTCTGGTTCACCATTCCCTATATTAACAGCGAACAGTCAATCGTTAACGATTGATAGACGGTCCGGCTATAAACAACAAACGGTGAACAACACATACTATACTGTATGCCTGTTCACCGTTTGTTGTTTATAGCTGATCGTTTACCGTTTTTACATTCCCATTCCGAATGAGAACTTGTCAATTCCCTGATAGATGCAACTTGCAATACCCAGAGCTATGATACCCAAAGTACAAAGTACGAGACTCACTTTGGTGTAGTTATCACTGCGGAAAGTGGGGATCGGTTCTTCATTGGGATTGATATACATGGCCTTTACAATCAGTAAGTAGTAGTAAAGCGATACGACTGTATTGATCAGGGCAATGAATACCAATAGATGGAATCCGCTGTTGAATGCAGCCATGAAAATGAAGAACTTTGAGAAGAAACCCGCAAACGGAGGGATACCGGCCAGTGAGAACAGGGCAAGGGTCATGATAAAAGCCAGTTTGGGATTGGTCTTGTACAGTCCGTTATAGTCGTCTATCTCCACTTTGTTGCTACGTTGTTCCACAATTGAGATGACTGCAAATACACCTAAGTTTGCTGCCAGATAAACCAGTACATAATAAACCAGGGCAGTCATTCCCATTTCACTGCCTCCGATGACACCCAGCATGATGTATCCCGCTTGGGAGATAGCGGAGAATGCCATGAAACGTTTCAGGTTCTGTTGGCGGATAGCAAAGAGGTTGGCAATGGTGATGGAAGCAATGGTTACCCAGAACAACACTTCCTGCCATTGTGCCACCATCGGTGCGAACACTTTCATCAGGATGGTCATCAGCACGAAAGCTGCCGATCCTTTGGAAATCACACTTAAATAAGAGGTTACGGCTGTAGGCGCTCCTTCGTATACGTCGGCTGTCCAGAGGTGGAAAGGAACCAATGAGATTTTGAATCCCATTCCGGCAAAGAAGAACACGAATGCCATAATCTGAAGCATATTGCCTGTGATGTGTCCAGGGAGGTCATTGAAATAGAGCGTACCGGACGTACCGTATATCATTGAAAGACCGAATAGCAGCAATGCACTTGAGAACAGTGCGGTCAGGATGTACTTGGCACCTGCTTCTGCGGAGTGATGACGATATTTATCGAATGCCACCAGTGCGGCCATCGGGATACTTGCCATTTCCAATCCGATGAAGAACATCAGGAAATGTCCCGCAGAAATCATAAAGTACATACCCAGCAGGGTAGAGAGTGTCAGTACATAGAACTCTCCCTGCTTGATGCGGGTGTCTTCGCGTTTCAACCATTCATGGGCCATCAGTAGCACGATGATGGTACCTACGTTGAGCACTGCCTTGATGATGGTTTGCATCGGTGTGTACTGATACATTCCGCCGAAAGCCTCTGCCGGAGTTCCGGGAAAGAGGTTGATTACGGTGTGGAGGGTCATCAGGATCACAGCCGGCAAGGTGAGCGACCTGACGTTCACCTTAGGAGTGGCACCTTTTTGGTCCGGACAGGTCAACAGGTCGACAACAAACAGGATGAGGATAACTGCTATCAGTGACAGCTCCTCTTTCATATATAGAAATTGTGAATAATCCATCTTCTTTTAGGGTATTAAGTGTGAAACAACGGGCAATACACTCTCGCCAATCATGTGGCTGACCCAGAAAGGAGCCATACCCAGTCCGGCGACACAAATGATGAGACAGATGACGGCAAAGCGCTCGTCCCAGGTTGCATCCGTCAGTGCCAGATGATGTTTGTTGGTACACGTTCCATATAGAATCTTACCTACCAGTCGGAGGATATAGACTGCCGTGATCACGATGGACGAGCAAGCGATGATGGTCAGTGTACGATGGAATACATCGAAGTTCTGGAATGAACCGACGAAGATAGTCATCTCGGCTACGAAGCCGCTAAGTCCCGGAAGACCCAGGTTGGCAAGTCCGGCAATCACATAGCAGACACTGAGAAACGGCATCACTTTCATCAGTCCGTTCAGCTCGCGTACGTCACGGGTATGGGTACGTCCGTATATCATACCGATGAGGGCGAAGAACAGAGCTGTCATTAATCCGTGGCTGAGCATCTGAAGCACCGCTCCGGTAGCTGCTGTCTGGTTCATCATCAGGATAGCGAAGAGCACAAGGCCGCAGTGGCTTACGGAAGAGTATGCGTTGATGTACTTCAGGTCTGTCTGTACGCAAGCACTGAAAGCACCGTATACAACGGAGATACCTGTCAGGATCAGGAAGATCCAGCCCAGTTCGTTTGCAGCTTCCGGCATCAGGTACATGGCGATGCGGAAACAACCGTAGCCTCCGAGCTTCATCAATACGCCGGCATGCAGCATAGAGACAGCAGTCGGTGCCGAGGCATGACCGTCAGGACTCCAGGTATGGAAGGGAAAGAGTGCTCCCAGCACACCGAATCCCAGGAAAGTGAGCGGAAACCAGATGCATTGCTGCGCAAACGGAATGTTATGCAGTTGAGCTATTTCAAGAATGTTCATGGTTGTTCCGCCGGCACCGAAGAAGATACCCAGAATACCGATCAGCAAGAATGCCGAACCACCCATTAGCATCAGGGTCAGCTTCATGGCTGCATATTCTTTTTTACCGGTGCCCCAAACTCCGATCAACAGGTACATCGGGATGAGGGCGATCTCATAAAACATAAACATGGTGAAGAGGTCGGTGGATATGAAAAAACCGAAGACACCGATACTCAACAGACAAAACCACATAAAGTATTCCCGGGGCAAGAGTTCCATTTTCCACGAAGTGAATATGCCGGTGAATACGATAATGGAAGATAATAATAACATAGCGACCGAAATGCCGTCGACCCCCACCGAATAATGAATATGAAACGGGGCATACCACACGCTGCTGGCGGTGAAAAGCATTTCTGCCGTATTTCCGCTGTTCCTTTCTCCCAGAAACAATACTGTCAGTGCTACGGCAAGAAGCAGCAAGAGGGAAGCTCCTGTCGCACAAACTGCACGAATTTGTTTGATGTCCGATGCCAAAAGTAAACCTCCTAACATCAAAACCGGGATCAGAACGAATAAGGATAAGAAATTCATAATGTTCAATTTTATAATTTACGATCCTATATCAACACCACTAATAAAACAAGCAATAAAGTGCCCACCAGGAAAACAAAAGCATACTGTTGGATTTGTCCCGACTGTAATCCGCGGATAGCGTACGACACCCGTTGGGTAATATAGGCCATTCCGTTCATGGTACCGTCGATGATGTGGCGGTCGAACCAGGCGATCGGGCGGGATACACCGTTGAAAATGATTCGTTTGGTAATAAACAGGTAAAACTCGTCGATGTAAAAACGGTGATAGGCTGCTTTATAGAAATGGGCATACATATGTTGCAGCCGGTCGGGAATATCGCACTTCGATTTGTAAAAGAAAGTGGCGATACCGATGGCGATTAAAGCGATTATAATGCTGGGAATGGCGACACTCCAATCCAGGTGGATGTGGTAAACCAATCCGTCGCTGCTCACAAAATGCCCGAACGGGATGAAACCTGCAAAAAGTGTGATCGCGGCAAGGATCATCAGGGGAATGGTCATCGAGCGGGGAGCTTCGTGGGGAGTATGTGCGTACTGTGACGGAGTGCCCCAGAAGATATTGTAGTAGAGCCGGAACATGTAAAAGGCTGTCAGACCGGCAATAAAACTCATCAGGATACCGAAATTCGGGTTGAAATCGAAAACGGCTGTCAGAATCTCGTCTTTACTGAAAAATCCGGAAAAAGGAGGAATTCCCGATATGGCCAGACAAGCGACGAGGAAGGTCAGATGCGTAAAAGGCATATATTTACGCAGACCACCCATGCGGCTCATTTCATTGCTGCCGATGGTATGGATGATGGCTCCTGCGCAAAGGAAGAGCAGGGCTTTGAACATGGCATGTGTGAAAAGGTGGAACATCGAAGCCATATAGCCGAGTCCCTGATGGCCTCCCATACCCGAGACTCCGAGCGCAACCATCATGAAACCGATCTGAGAGATGGTAGAAAAAGCCAGTACCCGTTTGATATCGGTTTGTACGCAGGCTACTACGGCTGCATACAACGAAGTAAAAGCCCCCACATAACCGATGCCGACCAACACATCCGGGGCTGCACTGACGTATACAGGGAACAGACGGGCCACGAGAAAAACGCCGGCAACCACCATCGTTGCTGCATGAATCAGAGCCGATACCGGGGTAGGACCTTCCATCGCGTCCGGTAACCAGATGTGTAATGGGAACATTGCCGATTTTCCGGCACCACCGATGAATATCAGAGCCAAGGCCCAGCTCATCACGGAAGCTCCCATGAAAGTGACACCTGCAGCTCCTGCAAAAACGGAAGCATCACCGGAAGTCAACAATTCGAAGCTGAATGTCTTGGTGAAATACGACAGCAACAGAATGCCCAGTAAAAAGCCCAGGTCGGCAAAACGGGTGACGATAAACGCTTTTTTCGAAGCTGCGATGGCTTCGGGTTTTGTATAGTAGAATCCGATCAGCAGGTAGGAAGAAACACCCACCAGCTCCCAGAAAATATACATCTGGAAAATATTGGGAGCTACTACCAGACCTAACATAGAAAAGGTGAACAAGGATAGAAAAGCGTAGTAACGCTGAAAACCGCGTTCGCCTTTCATATAGCCCATACTATAAATATGTACCATCAG
>ERZ1106973.2505-NODE-2505-length-13548-cov-2.804862_pt1 | contig 13548 bp, 6 predicted proteins | sample MGYA00403686_ERZ1106973 | MGnify/ENA primary metagenome ERZ1106973 (study PRJEB35170, sample SAMEA104062408) | human gut metagenome | biome: human gut; feature: human-associated habitat; material: faeces | place: Denmark | collected 2012-11-06 ...
CGGTGGGTACGGCTTAGAAATCGGCCCGGAAGGTCACGCCGAAGGAGCGCGGGGCCCCCACCTGCGCGAGCGCCGACGAACCGGAGAAGGCGAAGGCCACGCAATTGTACTTTTTGTCGAACACGTTCTTTGCCCAGAACGTGATGGAATAATTGTCCGTTTCCAGCCCCGTGCGCAGGTTCACCAGCTCATACGGATCCTGCTTGAGGGTGTTGGCGTCATTCCAGTAGAACTTGCCGACGCCCTGTAGTTCGGCGCGGGTGATCCACGTGAGCGAGTCCTCCTTGTGGAAGAAGTCGAAGGACTCCAGCAGCGGCAGACTGTACTGCAACGCGAGGTTGTAGGTGTATTCGGGGGCCAGAGGCGTGCGGTTGCCCGCGTAGTCCATGCCGGAAACCTTGTCCGAATAGCGGCGGTACTTGGCGTCCGTGTACCCGAAGCTGCCCTCGAAAAGCAGGCCCTCCGTGATCAGCGCGGAGGCTTCCACTTCAAAGCCCATGCTTCTGGATTTGCCCGCGTTGCGGATGACCGTGTTCGCGGTGGGCAGCACCTGCGTCACCTGCTGGTCGCTCAGGTCGATGTAGAACAGCGAGGTGTTGAAGTTGACGCGGTTGTTGAACCACGAGGACTTGAAGCCGACCTCGTAGTTCCAGCTGTATTCGGGATCAAAGGCCAGATCCGACACATCGAGGAAACTCGTGTTGAAACCGCCGCTGCGGTAGCCGCGCGACACTCCGGCGTAGGTCATGAAGTCCGGCGTCCAGCGATAGGCGATCTGCGCCTTGGGCAGAAACACGTCGTCGTGCTTCCGGCCTCTGATGTCCGAGCCCATGCCGGGGACGACCATCCCGCCCGCGAGATAGTCCGAGGCGTAGTCCAGCTTGTTCTTCTCATACTCGTAGCGGAGCCCGGCGGTCAGATCGAGCTTGTCGAACAGCGTATAGGTGGCTTGCCCGAACACGGCGTAGCCATAGGTCTTGATGTCCGAATCCGCCGCGTTGGTCATCGCCATGGGAACCATGCCCATGTCGGCGGCACCCTGCCCGTAGTTCAAATCCAGCGTGTGATCCTGATGTTTCTTGTAGAGGTACAGCCCGCCGAGCCACTTGAGCGGCCCGGAGCCTTCGGGCGATGCGAACCGGAACTCCTGCGTGAACTGGCGATCCTTGATGTCCTCCTTGGCGGTGATGAGATCATAGGGCATGAAGTCCTGATCGTTCCGGGTCACATCGTTGTATCCCCGGTAGGCGGTGATGGAGGTCATCTTGAACCACGGCGCGTCGTAGGCCACGCGCAGCGAGGAGCCGAGCGTGTCGCGCTTGTCCCTGCCCTCGTAGTTATAGGAGACGTGGTGCGGGTTCTTGTCGGCCTGATCCATGTCCGTCAGCGGGAATACGCCGTCGTTGACCTTTTCCCCGTCCACGTTGGCCGTGACGTCCAGCTTGTCCGTGGGCATCCAGCGCAGCTGCATCCTGCCGTTGAGGCCCCGGCGGCGATCCACCTTCTTGTCCAGAAAGTCGTTTGTGTTGTAGCCGTCCATCTGCTCCGACGTGCCGGATACGCCGAAGAAGAGCTTGTCCTTGATGAGCGGCGCGCGCATGTAGAGCGTCGTCTCGTAGAGGTTTTCATTGCCGACCGTCTGCTCAAGACCATAATGAAATTCATTGTCAGGTTTTTTCGTGACGATGTTGACGACGCCGCCAAGGCTGTTCCTTCCGTACAACGTCCCCTGCGGCCCGCGCAGCACTTCGATCCGCTCGATGTCGAACAGGTTGGTGTCGAACACGCGGGAGTCCATATAGTTCACGTCGTCCACATAAAAGCCGATGGCCGGGTCGTTGTTGACGGCCCCGATGCCGCGTATGAAGGCGTACGAGTTGCCCCGGAACCCCCAATTGGCGATGAACAGGTTCGGAACCTGCCGGGCGACATCCTGAATCGAGCGGATGCTCGGAAATGGCGGTCACGCTGACCGGCACGTCCTGCACGTTCTCCGTGCGCTTTTCGGCCGTGACCAGCACGGGATCGAGTTTATAGGTTTCCTCCGCCCCAGCGGGCAGCGACCACGCCGACAGCAAAACCGCCGCAAGGATACCCGCTATGCCGTTTCTCTTCATGCCTTCCCTTCCCTTTTCAACAGCTCGTTCATGAAATGCCTGACCTTCCCGGCCAGTTCCTCCGGATGCGTCTTGATCAGCATGTGCGCGCCTTCCGTCCGGTCATGGGACGGGTTGGCGAACACCGCGTTCCACGCCTCGGCCATCGTCTTCAGCTCTTCTTCCTCTTCAAGCGTGCCGACGAGGTTCAGCATGGGGGCTTCCACGGCGGCCCCGAAAGCGAAATCAAGCATCGCCTGCGTGTCCACCCGGAGCGTGTTCAGATAGTCCCGGCGCTCGGCTTCGGTCATCTCCGCGAAATCGTAATGATAGACCTCCTTCGAGACGCGCACGATCTCGTCCTCCGAGCTGTCGATGATTGCCCGCAGGCCGCCGATCACGCCCGGAGGCGGACTCGCCACCAGCACGACCCCGGCGACGGGGCGCCCCTTTTCCTCAAGCCGCCGCGCGATCTCGTAGGCGAGGAACCCGCCGAACGAGTAGCCGAGCAGGAACAGCGGCGTGCCGTCGTTGAAGGTCGCAAGCTGCTCCACGCACAGGGCCGCCATTTCGGGAATGGAGCGCATGGGCTCCCCGGCCTTGCCGTGTCCGGGCAGGTTCGCGGCGAGCACGGCGTAGGATGCGGGCAGCAGCCTGCCGAACTGCCTATACATGGTGGGGTTGCCGCACGCGTAGGGCAGGCAAAAGAGCCTTGCTTCAGGGCGTTCCACATCCGTCAGCGCCACGATGCCCGCCTCTTCCGCCTTGCCTTCGCCCTTGCGGAGGATGCGGCTCACGATGGAGGCGACCGTCTGGTATTCGAAGGCTTCCTTGAGGCCGAAGTCGATGAAGCCTTCCTTCTTCATGCGCATGATGAGGCGCATGGCCTTGAGCGAGTCGCCGCCCACGTCCCAGAAATTGCTGGTCATGCCGAGATCCGTGACGCCGAGCACATCCTCCCAGATGGCGGTGATGCGCTTTTCCAGTTCCGTCACCGGGCGGATCACGGCGGCGTCTCGTTTCCCGGCCTCGATCACCACGTCGGGGAGCCGGTTCTTGTCCAGCTTGCCGCTCGGCGTGCACGGCATTTCGCCGAGCAGCTCGAAGTGGGCCGGGATCATGTATTCGGGCAGCCGTTTGGCGAGATGGTCACGCAGGGCCGCCGCGGGAACCTCGGAACCGGTATGGAAGGCCACCAGCGTGAGGCTTCCCGCCGTGTCCTTGCGGGGCACGACCACGGCCTCGGTCACGGACTCGTGCTCGCGCAGCGCGCTTTCGATCTCGCCCGCCTCGATGCGGTAGCCGCGCAGGTTGATCTGGTGATCCTCGCGGCCGAGGAATTCGAGGTCGCCGGTGTCGAGCATCCGCACCACGTCTCCGGTGCGGTAGAGCCTGTCGGACGGATCAGCCGGGTTGAAGGGGTTGGGCACGAAGGCTTCGGCGTTCTTCTCCGGCTTGTTGTGGTAGCCCCTGCTCACGCCCATGCCGCCGATGTACAGTTCGCCGGGCACGCCGGGCATGCAATGCTCGCGGAAGCGGTTCAGGATGTAGATCTGCGTGTTGTAGACGGGCTTGCCGATGGGCACCACGGGCAGATCCACCTGATTGTCCGCGTTGACCGGAATCCTGAAGTACGTCGAGGCCACGGTCGCCTCGGTGGGGCCGTATTCGTTGATGAACCGGTGGCCGGGGTAAAACTTCAACCACTGGTTGAGGTCTTTGGTGCTGATCACCTCGCCGCCGAGCATGATCCGCATGGTCTCGGGCAGGGGGATGTCCGCATCGGCGAGGAATTCCCGCGCGCTGGAGAGCAGCGAGAAATGCGAAGGCGTGATGTTCAGGAACGTGATGCCCTTCTCGCTGATGAAGCGCAGCAGATTGTTGACGTCCTTGGTCTTCTCCTCGGACAGCACATGCAGCGAGGCCCCGACGAGGAACGGCGTCCAGTTGCTGGTCATGGTCATGTCGAAGGCGTAGGAGGTCACGAAGGCCAGCCGTTCCGCCGCCGTGATGCCCAGTTCCTCCTTCACCCACGTCAGGAAGTTGACGATGTTCCGGTGGGTAATCATGGCCCCCTTGGGCTTGCCCGTGGAACCGGAGGTATAGATCATGTACGCGAGGTCGTCCGGCGATCCGGCGGGCAGGGCCACATCCGGGCGGTCAACATAGATGCCGGACGGCATGACCACCCGTTCCCGGAGCGATTCCGGGATGGCGGCGGCGCTTGCGCCCTCGTCCATGACGAGGATGTGCTCCACCCTGTCGAGCGCGCCTTCCAATTCCTTGAGGTGTGCGGACTGGGTGAGCAGTACCCGCGCCCCGGAGTCCTCCAGCATGTAGGCGACGCGATCCGTGGGATAGTCAACCCCAATGGGCAGGTAGGCGGCCCCGGCCTTCATGATGCCGAGCTGCCCCGCCAGCGTGTCGAAGCTGCGGTTCAGGAACAGCGCGACGAACTCGTTGGAAGAGACGCCGAGGTGCCGCAGCAGCCCGGCCACCTGATCGGCCCGCTTCCCGAAGGCCGCGTAGGAGAGGCTCCGCCCTTCGTAGGTCAGGGCCTCGCTGTCCGGGGTGCGCCGGATCTGCGCCTCGATCAGGCCGTGCAGCGTGGATTCGGGGATGGCCGCTTCGGTACGGTTGAGCGACGCGATGAGCGAACGGTACCGCTCCGGCACGATGTCCTCGCCGGAGAACGGATGATCCGGCTCATTCCGATAACGGATGAGCTGTTCGAGCAGGATGTGGTACTGCTTCGCCAGCGTCTCGATGAATTCGCGGTCGAAGAGATCGCGGATATAGTTCCAGTTGAAGTAGAAGACGTCGTTGTCGTTGCGGCGCACGCGGTAGTCGTAGATCACGAGATCGATGAACGTGCCCGGCGCGCCGGTACGGAATTCGGGCGTCTCCAGCTTGATGGTCTTCATGCCGCTGACTTCGCCCGCGTACATCCCAATGGAGTTGCTGAAGATGATCGAGCTCATGGACGTGGCGCGCAGGCCCTGCCGCTCGAACAGCTCGCGGGAGAGCTCGATGGAGGAGACGGGCACCTCAAGGAGCTTGCGGGTGAACGCCTCGGCCTTGCGGGCGATCTGGACGATGGGCTCGTCGAAGTGGGTCTGCAGGCGTACCGGGAAGATGTCGATGAAGCTGCCCACGGTCTTGCGGGCCCCGGCGAAATACTGTTCGCGGTTGAACACCGGCATGTTGATGATCATGTCGTCCTGATGGCACCACACGTTCATCAGCTTGAAGTAGGCCGCGAGCAGCAGGGCGTTGAGGCTGATCTGCTCCTCGGCGGCAATGGCGTTGAGGCCCTCGATGATTTCGGGCCGGATCTCCTGATAGAAGGTGTCGAAATACACTTCTTTCAACAGGGCCGGGTTGCGCTTGGTGGGCAGGAGCGCCTTGGAGGGCAGATCCTTGAACAGCCCGAGCTGGAACTCCAGCGCGTTCTTGTATTCCTGCGTGCGCTGGCGCAGGTTTTCCACACGCACATAGTCGCCGAAGGTCATGGCCGCTTCGGGCAATTCCCACGGCTCGCCGAGCACCATGCGGTCGTAGGTGTTGAACAGTTCGTCGAACACCTGCATGTAGCTGAAGCCGTCCACGAGCATGTGGTCGATGTTCATGGCGAACACATAGCGATCATTGGCGAATTTCGTGATCTCGCAGAAGAACAGGGGCCATTCGCCCAGATCGAAACGGTAGTCGTTGAGTTCGAGGCCGCGCTGCAGGATATAGGCCCGTTCCTCCGAAGGCGGCAGATGCGACACGTCGATATGTCTGGCGTGCACTTCGGGCACCGTTTTGAAGACCTTGAAACGGGGCTTCTCGCGTTCCTCGTCGATGACCGAGCGCATGATGGGATGGCGGCCGACCACATAGTTCAGCGCCTTGTCAAACACGTCGGGCCGGAAGTCGCCGTCCATGCGGGCGTTGAGGTAGATATAGCAGCTCAGGCCGCTCGGCTCGTTCTGCACGAAGCCTTTGCGGTGGAAATACAGCGTTTCCTGAAAATGCATCAGCGGAAAGTAGGCCACGTCGCCGTCCGCGTGCGTTTCGCAAAAGACGCGGGGCCACAGGTAGTCCGCCATCTGCCGGATGGTGGTCAGACGCAGGAAGTCCTCGCCGATCTCCGCTTCCGCAAACACCTCGCGGATAGCGTCGAACAGGGCGAACGCCTTGGAGATGTCCCCGATGAGGGGCATGAGTTCCGCGCTGACGCTCACGGCTTCGGCTTTGATGCCGAGGCTGGAAGCCACGATCTTCTGAAGAAGCGCCTCGATCTCGTTCTGAGGCGGCTCGATGCTGAAGTCGCGGGTGCGGAAATACTGCACCTGCTGCTCCACCGTGGGGAACAGGTAGCAGAAATTGCTTTCCATCTTGGCCCGGTAGATGTCCTCAAGCCGCGCCTGCATGCGCATGGCCCGGATGGAATCCCCGCCAAGGCGGAACAGGTTCTTCTTCGTGCCGATGGCGTCAACGGGCAGTTCAAGCACGTCGCTCCACACGCCGAGCACGATCTGCTCGTGATCCATCGAGGCGGGATCGAGGACGGGCCCCTCATGCTCAAGCACGGTGATCTTGCCGTCGAAATCGCCGTTGAGGTAACCCTCGCACAGCGCCTTGCGCATGACCTTTCCGCTGGACGTGCGCGGGATGTCGCCCTGCCGCGCGGCGATGAAGCGGTCGACGGAGAACCCGGCGAGCGTGGAAACCTGTTCGTTCATACGGTGCAGGAGCTGCGCCAGTTCCGCATCGGCCCCCTTTTTCGCCGGGATGTAGAACATCAGGATGATCTCGCGGCCTTCCCGGGGATCGTACACGCCGCACGCCACCACGAGCCGGAACGCCTTTTCCATGCCGGACAGGGCGATGTGCTCGATGTCGGCGGGATAATAGTTCTGCCCGCGCACGATGATGATTTCCTTGGAACGGCCAACGATGCACAGGTCGCCCTCGGCGTCCATGAACCCCATGTCCCCGGTGGAGAACCAGTCTCCGTTGAACGAGGACTCGGTCGCTTCGGGATTGTCGAAGTAGTCGGAGATGACGTTGTCGCCCCGGATTTCCACCACGCCCACACGGTCGGCGGGCAGGGGCTTGCCGTCCTTGTCGGCAATGCGGACTTCGCAATACTGGACGGGCTTGCCCACGCTGGTGAACTCGGCCGCGTCTTCGCCTTTGGGCACGTAGCGGACAACCTGCTCCGACACCATGAGCTTGCGGTCGAGGGTGAACGTCTTCACCGGGGTATTGCGCGGGTGGCACGTCGCCACCAGCGTCGTCTCGGTAAGCCCGTAGCCGGGCATGAGCAGGTGCGGGGCGAGGCCCATCGGCGCGAGCTGCTCCTGCAGGATGCGGCACGATTCGGCGGAAATCATTTCCGCGCCCACCGTCCACACTTTGAGGCACGAGAGATCCACTTCGGGCAGCCGGTCGGCACGCAAGCCTATGTATGCGGAAAGATGCTCGATGCCGGTATTGGTGGCGGAGGTGATGGTGCCCCGGTGCTCGTGGATTTTTTCCATCCACAGGAACGGACGCTGAGCAAACTGGAACGGGTCCATCTTGATCTGATCCATGCCCGCGAGCATAGGCATGAGGTGGCATCCGAACAGCCCGAAATCATGGAAGTACGGCAGCCACGTCACCAGCCTGTCCTCGGATGTGCCGCCTTCGATGGCCCGCAGGGCGCGGATGTTCGCAATGAGGTTGCGGTGCGTGAGGCGCGCGCCCTTGGGCATACCCGTACTGCCGGAGGAGAACTGGAGCACGGCGGAATCGTCATGCTGCGGGATGTAGCGGTCGTCCTCCTGGAAATCGACGATGCGGGCCTCCGTGATGAGGTCTTCGCTGGCTATGAGCGTGGCCCCCGTCCCTTTGAACATGTCCGTCAACACGGCAAAGGCCCGCTCGTTGGACGAATCGGCCACGATGGGAGCCTTGATTGCCTCCCAGACGTGAAAAATCTTCTGCGCCTCCATCGAATCCGCTTTGGGCGTACGCATGTGGGCGAGCGGCGCTGGCAGGACGCCGCTGAACAGGCATCCCCAAAAGATTTCAAGGAACGTGCGCGAAGCGTCCACCGAAAGGATCAGCGGCGTACCCGCGCCGGTACAGCACCTGCGCCATCTCCTTGGCGTTGCGCAGCAATTCGGGGTAGCTCTGGAACTCCTCCGAGGTGTCCCCCGACGCGACATGGAAAATGCCATGTTCGGGATACCGGGCCGCCGTCTCCTCCAGAATGTCGACGAGCGTGCCCGAAAGCGGTTCGGGATGGATCTGGTTCATCATTGTCCTCTCGTAAAATGGTTAAACAAATACGGCTATATGATAGACCGCGCACGCCATGCCCATCGCCAAGGCGAACATGGCTGCCAGCAACGCCAGCGTCCTGCCCCAGCTCCCCAGTTCACTGCGCAGGACGCTGATGGAGGCGATGCACGGAATGTACAGGTTGGAAGCCACGATGAAGGCCAGCGCTCCCGCCGGGGTGATGGAAGCCCGCAGAGCCTGCACGACGGCCTCATGGTCGGTCGCTCCCACGGAGAACAGGACCGCCAGCGTCCCCGCCGTCGTTTCCTTGGCGACGAAGGAACTCAGCAGCGCGACCGTAAACCGCCAGTCAAACCCCAGAAACGAACCGAGGGGTTCCAGCCACCGCCCGAAACGGTACAGCCAGCTCGTCTCCACCGTGCCGCCGGGGAACGTGCTGATCGCCCAGACGACGATCAGCGCCGCGAAGATGTTGACCGCAGCGCCGCGCAGGAACAGCACGGCACGGGTGCGCACGTTGCCGAAGATCGTCCTGAAATTGGGGCGGTGGTACAGCGGAAGCTCCATGATGAGGCCGTTGGCGTAGCGGCCGGGAAGCGTTGCGTGCATGATCCTGCCCACAGCCCCGGCCATGAACAGGTTAAGGCAACTCACGCCGAGCACTACGAGCAGGGCCGTACCCGCAGGGAACAGGGCAAAGGCGAACAGGAAGGCCACGCCCATCTGCCCGCTGCAAGGGATAAACGGCAGCATACATAAGGTAATGAGGCGGCGGCGCGGCGAATCCACGACCCGGCTCCCGGCGATGGACACCGTGTTGCACAGGAATCCCATCATCAGAGGGATGGCGGATTTCCCGTCAATGCCCAGACCGCTGAGGAAGGAATCCATGAGGTACGCCACCCGCGCGAGGTAGCCGGTGTCCTCCAGAAAAGAAAAAATGGCGTAGAGCGCGCTGATCATGCTCAACAGGGCGACCACCCACCCGAAGGCGGGCAGCAGCGCGTCGGCGACAAGGCTCCCCAGCGGACCGGGATAGGCCGCCTTGAGATCGGGGGCCCACGCCAGCACCGCGAACAGCACAAGGCCGCCGGTCATCATGCCAAGCGCCGCGCCGAGCACGCAGCCCGCCGGGATGACCAGAAACGCGGCCAACCGTCCCCATATCGGATGAAGGAGAACCCGGTCCCAGCGCTCGGTCAGCCCCCGGCCCGTGCCGGATGTACGGACGGCCTTGCCACATGCGGCGTCGATCCATGCCTGCCGGGACGCGTACAGCTCCGGTGCGACCGAGGGGTCGCCCAGCAGCACACGGATCGCCTCCCGCTTCTCCCCGGAAAGGGTTTCCGTCCGGGCCAGCAGCCCCTCGTCGCCCTCGAACAGCTTGCACGCCGCCCAGAGCGGGGCGAACGGCAGGGCCGTCCCGATGATCTCCGCGAGCAACGACACCTTGGCGGGCACGGCGGGCATACTGGCTGGGCGAGATGCCTCCGTAAGCGCCCGGAGCAGCGCATCCACGGCGGTCCCGTCCGCCGACGTGCCCACCAGCGGGATCACGGGCAGGCCAAGGGCCGAAGACAACGCAACGGCATCCACCGCCCTGCCCTCCTGCTCCGCAACGTCGGTCATGTTGAGCGCAACGGCCACAGGCAGGCCGAGCGCCACCAGCTCGGACACGATATACAGGCTCCGTTCCACGCTCGCCGCGTTGACCACGGCGAGCACGGCGTCGGGTCCGCCGGAAAGCAGGTAGTCGCGGGCAATTTCCTCTTCAGGCGAATGCGGGGTCATCCCGTAGCAGCCGGGCAGATCCACGAAGGTAAAGGCCACGCCATTCCAAAGGGCCGCGCCTTCCTTGCGATCCACGGTCTTCCCCGTCCAGTTGCCCACACGCTGGTTCAGCCCGGTCAGCCGGTTGAACAGTGTAGACTTGCCGGTGTTGGGCTGGCCCGCCACCGCGACAGTCAAGGATTTCCCCGCCGGATGATTCCGTAAAGCGCCCATGCTCAGCCCTTCCTTGCCACAACGATGCCCGCCGCGATCTCTCGCCCGAGGGCCACCCGCGTATGCCTCGCCAGCACGAGCAACGGCCCACGCTTGGCGTTACGCAGCATCCGTACGGCGACGCCCGGCAGAAAGCCGAGAGAGGCAAGGCGCCCGGCAAGGCATGGATCATCCGCCCGCTCATACAGGCAGGTTTCACCCGTCCGCACGGCGTCCAGCGTGGCGGCACGTTCCTTTTCCTTTCCGGGGCGGCGGTTCCGTCCCCAAAGCAGGTGAATTCCTGTCACGCACAGCAGAATGAACAACGGCTGAAAGGAAAGCTTGAGCCCGGCCCCCAGTTCAGGACTGAGCCACGCCAGCCCGTTCTTTTCTTCGACCAGTTTGGCCGAATCAAAGGCCCGCTCACGCGCCTCACCAGTACGGACGTCGTAGGTCACGGACACGTACCGCCCGGCGTCGCGGACAACCCACGAACCCTCCTTCGGTAAAAAAGTCACCGTATCGGGCGTCAACGGTTCGCCGTCCACCCGTTCGTGACTGAAGCGATCCAGCACATCCTGTACGGACACCGCAGGCGTTCCCACGGAGGATACGGCGGGGGATGGGGACGCAACCTCGAACCGCGGCTCGTAGACAGCGGGCAGGAGCGCCATTTCGCCCAGCCAAAGCAGGGTGACGGCGCTCAGGTAAACGCCCGCCCAACAGTGGGATTTGCGGGACCAGAACAACAGGGAGTGCTTCATGACCGTTCCAAAAACTGGTGTAAAAAATGAACTTGAATTTCATTTTCATTATAAACAGGGCTTACGCCGTCCGATGAGGCCAACTTAAGACAACTCACGCCCTCTTACTTTCATCTGCGTATCTTTTTTTTGTATTTGCGGCAGAAAAAACGCCCGATTATAAGGCCACCCGCTTCTCCAGCCGTGCGGTTCTGTTGCTGTAACAGGTAAATTTCACTGAGAAAAACCATCCCCCTTTGTCAGCTTTTGATCCCGTTTCTGCATGTACAAAAATTTTTCGGGAAGTTTGACAGCGTTCCCCGTCCTTTATTATCAGATATTGAAATTCAAATTCAACAATGAGGTTTCTCCGTGTTCTCTCCCTCCGCCCTTTCTACAAAGACCGTGGCAGCCCCGCCACCCACGCCCCCTTGCGGATACGGCAAGCCTTCGGACGGGTTCCGGCTCCTGCACCTTTCCGGGGACGCCGCTGCCCCGCCTGCGGATTCCGATTGCGTCCATGTCTGGAGCCGCCCCTTAACCGGCCCGACACAGTCCGGTTTCCGGGATCTGCTCTCCGAGGAGGAATGCGCGGCCGCTTCCCGCTTCCACACCCCGGAGCTGGCGGAACGGTACCGGCAGGCCCACGGCTGGATGCGCTCCGTGCTGTCCCGCTATCTGGATACCCCGCCCGAAACGCTCCGGTTCCGCTCCGGTCCGGACGGCAAACCCCGGCTTGCGCACGGTTCGCTGCACTTCAACCTAGCGCATTCGGATTCGCTGGCCCTGCTCGCCGTGCGCCAAGACGCCCCGGTAGGCGTGGACGTCGAACCCGTGCGCCCTCTGCCCGAGGCCATGCTCATCGCCTGCCGCTGGTTCTCGGCCCCCGAGATCCGTTGGATCGCCGCGTCCGACGATCGGGATCGCGCCTTCCTGCGTTGTTGGGTCTGCCGCGAAGCCTTCCTCAAGGCCACGGGCGAAGGCCTTGGGCGGCCTCTGGACAGCTTCGCGCTCCACCCATGCGGCGATACGCTCCGTCTGGACGGGGCGGCCCTCGTGGAATGCACTCCCCTTGCAGGCCACGTCGCCGCCGTGGCCTGCGAAACCCTTTTTCCTTCGTGCTGATACGAGGAGATTCCATGCAGTTCATGTTTTCACGGAAATCCGGCATCGTCCTCGCCGCCCTGCTCGGCGTCCAGCTCATCCTCCCCGCCTCGGGCTGGGCGCTCACCGGCAGGGATGTGGCGCTCAAGGCGGATCAGGTCGACACCAGCCGTACCTCCGACATGTCGATGGCGATGATCATCAAACGCGGCGATCAGCAGCTTGTCCGCTTCATGGCCATGAAGAAAAAGAAGTTCCCCGATTCGGAAAAGCAGCACATCCGCTTTCTCGAACCGGGGGACATCCGGAATACGGCCTATCTCACGTGGAGTTACAGGGATATCAACAAAGACGATGACATGTGGGTCTACATGCCCGCCGAGTCGCTGGTCCGCCGCATCAGCGGAGGCAGCAAAAAGGGCTCCTTCATGCGCAGCGACTACGCCAATGAGGACATTTCGCGGCGGGAAGTCGACAAGGACACCTATACCCTGCTGCCCGACGAGGCCCTCTCCGGCGTGGACTGCCACGTACTGGAGGCGAAAGCGGTCTTCCCAGAAAAGACGAACTATTCCAAACGGATTATCTGGATCAGAAAAGATATCTGGCTGCCCGCGAAAATCGACTTCTACGATCAGGGCGGGAACCGGTGCAAGGAGCTGGTTTTCGGCGGCTACAAGGAGATACAGGGCATCTGGACCGCCACCCGCCAGCGCATGCGCACCGTGGGATCGGACTCGGAAACGATCATGGAAATACGGGAAGTGGCCTACAACACGCCGATCGCCGAAGATATCTTTCTGCCGCAGGATCTCAAGAGGTAGGCATGAAAACCCTGTTCCGGGCCTGCGCCGTCTGCCTCTTCTGGTTCGGTTTCGCCCATGCCGCCGTGGAGGGCGATCCCTTTTCGGACGGACAGGCCTTTTCCGATCTGCATGCGATTGAGGCTTCCGATACGTTCCTGCTCGGAGGGTTCGCGGAATCGCGCAACCAATTTTCCCTGAACGATCCAGAAACCCCGATTTCCCTGCGGCAGAAAGTGCAGGTCGAGGCGCTCTGGCGGCGCGACGTCTTGTCGCTTTTCGGCAGCCTTGAAGGCAGCTACGAAGGGGCCGCCCACACGTGGCCGGGCGACCATTCCCCGTGGAAAGCCGATCTCCGGGAATTGTATCTGACCTATGATACAGATAATATAGATATTTTTCTCGGGCGGAAGACCCACCGATGGGGGACGGGCGACGGCATCAACCCCATGGATCTCATCAATCCGCTGGATACGCGGGACCCGGTCACGACCGGGCGTGCCGACAACCGGCTCCCGGTATGGCTGTTCAGCGGCACGG
>ERZ1106973.2521-NODE-2521-length-13464-cov-3.074129_pt1 | contig 13464 bp, 8 predicted proteins | sample MGYA00403686_ERZ1106973 | MGnify/ENA primary metagenome ERZ1106973 (study PRJEB35170, sample SAMEA104062408) | human gut metagenome | biome: human gut; feature: human-associated habitat; material: faeces | place: Denmark | collected 2012-11-06 ...
TTTTTCATCTTTTGATTTATTTGACCTGTTGGCAAAAAACACATTTAAAAAGGATACTGCTGCCTCAGATATGGCAGAATATATAGCAAACTGTGATTTATTAATCATCGACGACCTTGGCACGGAACTTGTAAATTCTTTCGTTGCCAGTCAGCTGTTTTTCTGTGTAAATGAGCGCATTATCAATCATAAATCCACTATTATATCAACAAACCTGACCATGGAAAATTTTCTGGAAACTTACTCAGAACGTATCTTCTCCAGAATATCCAGTAATTACACCATGCTCAAACTAATTGGAAATGACATAAGAATCCAAAAAAAACTATTAGGAGGAAAGTAAAAAATGTCACCATCACCAAAAGATACCACACCTTTAGATTCACTTCCTGTAGGACGCCTCGGAATCATTCCGTTAAAGAGCTGTTCTGCTCTTGGCGCAAGGGTCAACGACTACATTGTAGACTGGCGTAAAGACAGAGAATATTCTCACTTTAACAACCTGGAGTTTGAAGGCTATGAACGCGACTCTTATTTAATTCAGGCAGAAACCCCACGTTTTGGCTCAGGAGAAGCAAAAGGAATTTTAAAAGAATCTGTTCGTGGTGATGATATCTATCTCATGGTAGATGTTTGCAACTACAGTCTGACTTACTCACTTTGCGGACAGACCAATCACATGTCTCCGGATGACCATTTTCAGGATTTGAAACGTATGATTGCCGCAATCAGCGGAAAAGCAAGACGAATCACTGTTATTATGCCTTTCCTGTATGAAAGCAGACAACACAAACGCAGTTCCCGCGAATCGTTAGACTGCGCTTTGGCACTTCAGGAACTGACCGCTATAGGCGTTGACAATATTATCACTTTTGACGCACATGACCCTCGCGTACAGAATGCAATTCCATTAAAGAGTTTCGAAACTGTACAGCCAACATATCAGTTTATTAAAGCCCTTTTGAAAAATGTACCGGACATTCATATGAAACCGGAAAACATGATGATTATCAGCCCGGACGAAGGTGCTATGGGACGTGCAATTTACTTTGGTAACGTAGCCGGTGTTGATGTAGGAACCTTCTACAAACGCCGTGATTACACAAAAATTGTTGAAGGACGTAACCCGATTATTGCACATGAATTCCTCGGTGCTGATGTTTCCGGTAAGGACGTTGTCGTGATTGACGATATGATTTCCTCCGGTGAAAGCATGATTGACGTTGCAACTGAATTGAAGCGCCGCAATGCAAACCGTATTTTCGTTGCTTCTACTTTTGGTCTGTTCACAAACGGTCTGGAGAAGTTTGATGAAGCTTATAAGAGTGGTCTGATTTACCGTGTCATGACGACAAACTTAGTATATCAGCCGGAAGAACTGTTACAGCGTGAGTATTACATCAATGTTGATATGAGCAAATACATTGCTCTCCTTATCGATACTTTAAATCATGATTCCTCGATTGCGGAATACTTAAATCCAACCGAGCGTATCGAGCGCATCCTGAAGAAATATCATCAGTAACACTAATAGAAACGTGTGTCGCAAGGCGCACCTATCAAAAAGCCTGTCAAGCATTTGCCTGACAGGCTTTTTTAACCCTTATTATTTATTCTGTACCCTCCGTTGCCGGGTCTGCTGCCGGGTCTGCCGGAGGCTCTGTCGCAGCCGGTTCCGCTGTTGCCGGAACTTGTGTCGCCGGTGCCTGCGTGGCCGGTGGTTCCGTAACTTGTGTATCCGTTCCATCATCCGGGTCCACATCAACGTCATTATCATTCGAATCTGCCGGGTCCGTATCTACACTTCCACCACTTCCGGTATCTTCCTGTGGTGTCGTATAATCACTACTGCTGCCACCACCGGAACTTCCCGATGATAACTCACCCAAATCAAATTCTTTTACATCTAAGTCTTTATGAATCTCATTCATGTACTCATGCCAGATTCGTCCCGGATAAGTCGAACCATACAAATCGGCAACTGTTTTCGGCGAATCATAGCCAACCCAGACTGCCGTTGTATAATATGGTGTAAAACCACAGAACCAGCCGTCTTTTTTATCATTGGTTGTTCCGGTCTTACCGGCACTTGGCTGTCCATTATCAAGGCCAAGACCACGTGCCGTACCACGTTTGATTACACCGGTCAGGATATCAACCATCGCATGTGCTGAATCCTTCTTGTAAACACTCTTTTGCTCGACTTTATCGGAAACAATTTCATTTCCATCGGAATCTAAAATTTTCACAATGCACGTTGGTTCCCGGTACTTTCCGTCATTTTCCAGTGTTGCATAACCGGATGCCATCTCCAACGTACTGGTACCGTATGTCAATCCGCCAAGGGATGCCGACAAGTAGTAATCCGACTTCACGATTTTGGAATAATTCATATCCAATAAATACTGCAAGCCAACTTCCGGTTTTAACTTCTCAAACAGCTGCCATGCAACCGTATTCAAGGACTGCTCCACCGCAAAACGAAGCGAAACATAACCGTAGTAACGTCCACTACTATTTGACGGACCGCCCTTAAACTTATAATCATGTACGGTCGTGCTTGCCGTTGAACCACGCTCCAAAGTCGGTGTATAAACAATCAACGGCTTAATTGAACTACCCGGCTGACGGTAAGACTGGTACGCACGGTTTAGGGAAAGTCCTTCCGTCTCCTGGCTTCGTCCGCCCACCAGTGCAACAACACGTCCGGTCTTATTATCGATACATACTGCCGAACCCTGCATTTTGTAGGTTCCGTTTGTCTCTTTATCCTTAAATCCGGACAAATTATGATTGACTGCTTTTTGCAGTTTTTTCTGTTTCTTCAAGTCAAAAGATGTATAAATCTTATATCCTTTATTCAAAAGCATCTGCTGAGCCGTCGAGTACGCATCATCATACTCCGTCTCATAGGTCTCTCTTTCTTCCTTATCCGCAAATGAATTTTTAAACTCAAATCCATTCTTTTTCATCAACTCGCGAATCGCACAGTAAGAAACAAACGTCTGGATGTAATCTCGTTTCTGCACTTCCTGAATATTCAGTTTAATTTCTTCCTGGTACGCCTCATCGTAATCCACCTTCGTAATCACGCCATCATCTAACATCTGGTCCAAAATACGATTTTTACGTTTGACCGTGTTATCAAAATTTTTCAATGGGTTATAAAGAGTTGGATTATTTGGAATAGAACACAAAAAGCATAACTGCCCAAGTGACAATTCTTGACAGCTCTTTCCGAAATATCCGCGTGCCGCCGCCTCAATTCCATAGTAACCATTTGCATAATAAATGGTATTTAAGTAAAATTCCAGAATCTGGCTTTTGGTGTACTTCTTTTCCAGCTCAAGCGCAATAAAAATTTCCTTTATTTTACGCTCATACGTCTTCTCCGTCGAGAGGAAAACACCGCGTGCTAACTGCTGGGTAATTGTCGATGCTCCCTGTGTTTTCTCACCGTTGTTCTTAATCAATGCAAAAACCGCACGCATAATACCTTTGGCATCAATTCCGTTATGTGAGTAAAACTTTTTGTCTTCGGTAACAATTGCTGCATCCTTTACCGCCTTTGGTATTTTGTCCAAGGTAAGGTAATAGGAGTCTTTTTCTCCCTTTAATTTCGCTATCTCTTTGCCCTTATTGTTATACACAATCGACGTCTCGGATGAACGGAATGTATCTATGGACGACTCTTTCACAAGCGCAACCGCGTCATCCTGCATTGCGAAGATATCTTTTCCATATTTGAAATAAAAGATAATTCCGCCGACTAATATTGTGAGCAGAAACAAAAGTAATACAATTTTAAACCCAAACCAAAACTTAGGATGTTTCCGCTGTTTTTTGTTTTTTCTAGCCATCTTTACCTCCATTTCTCCCGCTTTATACTACGTGGACGCTTTGACTTATGTATCATCATACCACATTTAGCGTATCTTGGAAAGAATTTCTTTATGCACAGCCCCTGCACGGTGTTCCCATGTATGCGACTTCTCAGCCGTCTCATACGCCGCTTTCTGCATGTGCTCCCATTTCTTTCGATTTTCTAAAATTCCCTGCACCATATCCGGCAGGCATTCAAGTGCATCCAGTTCATAAAAGAAAATATCCTCTCCATCCCGTAAATTTTCTGTCAAATACCGGCTCCAGTCGGTAAAACATACAGCGCCGTTTAACATCGAATTAAATACGCGGTCATGTGCGCCATCCTTAAACCACGGCATTACATTCAAAGAAACTTTCGCCTTGCTTAACGCCTGCAGACACGCCAGTGAATCAACGCCACCCTCTTTTATCAGATTTTCCGGATGTTCACAGGGAAGAAATTCCCATCCAGCTCCAAAACAATGCACGGAAACACCGGCATCCACAAGCGTCTGCACCACTTTTCCACGAAAATAATTGCGCACATACAAATCGATCATAATCATATTTGGCATCATTTCTTTTACACCGTCTTCGGTAATATCCTCAACCTCGGAAAGCAGATGCTCACGAATTCCGATATCCATCCCCAGATGCGGATGTTTCTTAAAATCCTCAATAATTCCGTAATAAAAATCGGCATACTCTTTGCCATGTCTCTCAATCGTCGGTTCAAATTTAGAAAGCGGCGTGTAATTTCCGGTAAATACAACGTCATATGGGCGTTCTTCCCACTTAGGCAGCGTATCATCTTCCCACAAGGACGTTCCCGCCAATGGCAGAAACAGCCCCCGCTTAATTTCCGGAAAATAATACTGCAAATAAGCTTCATGCTCTCTGTCAATCGAAATCTGGCAGTAGTCTTTTGGCAAAAATGGCAGAAATTTATGATAGTAAAACGGATGGTCAACCACAATATTGATAACCGGTATTTTTCTGTCATCAAACAAATGAATTCCCCTGCAGTCAATAAAAAATCCCTCACCACAGCAGCCGTCAAAATTAAACGTCACTGCCGCTGTTGCCTCCGGTTTGGCAAACAAAAGCAATTCGGCAAGACTATCATACGATTTACACTGGTCAAAGTAAAACACTTCATATCCCAATTTACTAAAAGTCTTCCCAAGCTGCTCACTAAAAAAACTTAATGTTTCAATTCCCTTGGTAAATAAAATAATTCGTTCGATTTTCATACTGCCTCCGCTATTGATTAAATATGATCAAATGCCTTCTGTCACAAAGAGGGTATTCCGATTTTACAATCAAAATACCCTCTTTCTTATCTTGTTTATTTTACCTTACGGCAAATGAATTTCTGAATATTCTTTCGGTGGCAGTGCAGTTGTTGAATCCTTAACAAACTTGCGCACAGCCTGCGCCGCTTTCGGTATCGCAATATTCGTACCAACACCGGCAACACAGCCACCCGGACAGCCCATACCTTCAATCAGACAGCCATCCTTTTTACCGGCCTTCGCCATAAGAAGCATTTTCTGACAGTCGGATAATCCTTCCGCATGCTCAATATAAACTTCCGTTCCCGGATAATATTCGTTAATGCAGTTTTCAATGGCATTTGCAACACCACCGGCAACGGCGTAACCACGTCCGGTTCCTGTTGCGTCATGAATTGGCTCCTCTGCATCATAGGTTTCCATATCAATTCCTTTGGCAGTGAAAATCGCATCCAATTCTTCAAAGGTAATTACAAAATCCACATCACTTCGTACCGAACGGCGGGAAGCTTCCAGTTTCTTTGCCGCACACGGTCCGACAAATACAATCTTAGCTTCCGGATGACGCTGTTTAATTGTACGTGCAGTAGCCACCATCGGTGTCAGAGCACTTGAAACAGTCTCTACCATATCCGGCAGTGTTTTCTTTGCCAACATCGACCAAGCCGGACAACAGGAAGTCAGCAAAAATGGAAGTTTTCCTGTTTTTACTTCATTTACATAATGTCTTGCTTCCGTAATCGCTCCGATATCTGCACCAAGTGCAACTTCGAACACTTCCGCAAAACCAATTTCTTTCAACGCTGCTTTGATTTTCCAAAGACGGACATCGTCACCAAACTGTCCGATAACCGCCGGAGCCAATTCGGCAATAACCGGTCCCTGCTTCATTGCCTGAATCAACTGGAAAATCTGGGATTTATCTGCAATCGCTCCAAATGGACATGCAGCCATGCATTGTCCGCATTTTACGCATTTTTCATCATCAATCTGGGCACGTCCGCGCTCATCACTGGAAATGGCTTTCACACCACATGCAGCTGCACATGGACGAACCTTCTTCGCAATTGCATCATAAGGACAGATTGCCTTACATTTTCCACATTTAATACATTTATCTTTATCAATATGAGATTTTCCGTCTACAATGCTGATAGCACCTTTCGGGCAAACCTCTACACAAGGATGTGCCACACAGCCACGGCACTGATTGGATACTTCATATACGTTATCCTCACACATATCACAAGCCGACGGAATTACCTGCATCAAAGGCGGCTCATAATATTTTTCTGCCACATTACTCTCATCCAATCCACTTGTAACGTGAACCGGTTCGTCATCCGGTCTTAATGAAAGTCCCATCGCAAGACGCACACGCTCCGAGCAGATAGCACGCTCACGGTAAATACTCTCACGGTATAAAGGCGCATCTCCCGGCGTAATTTTATATGGGATTGCCTCGATATCATCATTTATGTTCTGTGAATCAAAAGCGACTTTTGCAACTTCTGTAAACACTTTCTGTCTCAGTGTCTTAATCGGGGTTTCTATTCCTCTCATTCTTGTCCTCCTTGGCGTAATTGATACAAATTCTCACAATCAATGGTAGAATATCATAGTTTCCAAATATTTTCAAGATACTTCCGATACTTCTCTTGTTCTTCTTTTGGTTCCACGATCGAAACACCCTTTCCAATCCCCGCAAGCCAGCCATAAAACTGCTTGCTGACACTGATTTCTACGAATGTCCGAAACTGTGTCTCGGACTCTTTTAAAACAGGAATTTCCTTTCCAAAACGGTCAATTGCAACGCCAATCAGCGAATTATCAAAAACAAGCTGAAGCCTTTTTTTCTCCCCGGCAAACATTCCAAACGTTTTTTTTGAAAAATCCGTGACATCCAGTTTTTGATATGCTGTTTCCCCTTCTCTTTTTCCCTCTTCTCTCTTTAACTGTCGAAGTTTATCTACACGGAAATATTTAATCATCTCTGCTTTGTGGTCATACGCCAGCAGATAATAATTTTCGTCTTCCCACATAAGCATCCACGGAGAAACAAGATAGCGTTCGCCACCGTGCCGCGGCACAAGTTCCTTGTTCTGATTCCATTCGCAGTAAACAAAAGTAACCGGTTGATTTTCGTGCATTGCCTGATGAATGTCATCAATCAGATAAAGGGAAGACAAATTTTCTGTTTTCACACGGTCATTGACACAAACTTGACGCTGTAACCGATTTGCCTCATGGCGGCTCGTGAAATGTTCCAACTTCTCAATCAAATTTCTGCTTTGTTTTTGCGTAATAAATTTGGACGCCTGCACAGCATCAACTAAAAGTTTTAACTCCGCCAATTCAAACTCACGGCTTCCCAGATAGTAACCCGCCGGGTTTTTCTGACATACAACATCGTACCCGAGTATCTGCAAAGCTTCCATGTCCGAATAAACACTTTTTCTTTCCGCATGAATACCATTCTGCTTTAAATACGAGATGATTTGCGGCATCGTTACCGGATGTTTTTCGTCACTCTCACTTCGCAGCAGTTCCAAAATATAAAATAATTTGTATTTCTGGTTTGGCGCTTTCGGCATCAGGATTCCTCCTCCCTTGATTCCATTACAATCTGGTCTCGCCCATGCTCTTTTCCATAATAAAGAAGTTCGTCCGCACGGTTAATCGCTTCTTCCATTTTCTCTTCATCACAGTAAGTTACAATACCAATCGTCAGAGAAATTGAGAATTCCATACCGTTATGTGAAAACTTTTTCGATTTCACATCGTCCAAAAATCCCTGCAAAACTTTTCTCGTCTCATTTACTGTTCCATCAAAACCAATCAAAAATTCTTCGCCACCCCAGCGTGCGGAAAAACCATCTTCACCAACTGCTTTCCGTAGTGCTCCGGCAACATATTTTAGAACTTCGTCACCTTTTTCATGACCATAACTGTCATTGACACTCTTAAAAAAATCGATATCCGCAATCGCAAGTGAAAAACAATCGTTTTCTCTACGGTAATCCATCTGAATCTGCGCCGCACGCCGGTTCAGAAGTTTTGTCAATGGATCACGTGACACCATTTCTTCCAATGAATCACTGACCGCCACTGCATATTCGCCCATTTGCGCCAGTTCGTCGCCTCTCTTTAAAACATTTTCCGGCATTTCATGATGAAATTCTCCATGCGACACTCTGCCAAGAAATCTCTTAATTGCCTGAATCGCCTCCACCATTTTCTGTGCCGACAGATTGCAGATAAATCCGGCAAGAATTATGATAAACAGGCAGATAATCACATTCCCCTGCGTCATAAATCTCATGGAAGTATTCACAGACTCCGCCGACTCTCCGGCAAAACTAACACCTACAACTTCATTCTCATCATTGCGAATTGGCACATAGTAACCAAAGTATCTGACTCCCATAACGTCAACATTCTGGGAAAAATATTCTTCCCCGTCTTCAATCACTTGTGAAGCAACTTCTTTATCTAAGTGAGAGCCAACCAAACGATTTCCTTTTTTATCAACCAGTGTTGTAAGACATCTCTCATCACCAACAAATACAGTAACATCCGCACCGGTATCATTTTTAATATCGTCTAAAACGCGGTAATCCGATGTAATTTCTGTTTCCCCCTTATAAACCCTATCGTCTTTCTGTGAAAAATCTCCCGCATCCAACACATTATAAATACTAATCAGATTATGAGCGATACCGGACAAACTCTTTTCAATCTCAAATACCATACCTTCATGAACCGAATTCTGACTGTAAAATGTCATGACAACTCCTAAAATTGCAATCGGAATTACTGACATTCGCATGATGGTAAAAATTAGACTTTTCCTTTTTTTTCGCGCCATATCCGACACCCCCTCATTTCCATTGTATACGTTTACTCTTCGTCCTCTTCCGGCAAAGCCATTTTCTGCTCTACCATAACTTTTTCATCCAAGCAGTTAAAAATTCCATCTACAATTGCTTCGTCCGGTTTCTTCGTTATTACACTAACAACCGGGACAACAATCAAACCAGCAATCATTGCTAATGCTCCGGCGTTAATCGGTGATGCAATATAATTGATAAACATGTTAGAAACCGTAATTCCAACTCCGGCAATAAAACTTGCCCAGACAGCCGCTTTTGTCACGCGCTTCCAGTACAGTCCATACAAAAATGGTGCTAAAAACGCTCCTGCCAGAGCACCCCAGCTGATTCCCATAAGCTGTGCAATAAATGCCGGCGGATCAAGTGCAATCACAACGGAAATGATGATAAAGAACGCAAGCAGTATTCTCATCCAGATTAACTGCTTTTTCTCACTCATATCTTTTACAAACAATGGTTTGATAAAATCAAGTGTGAGTGTGGAACTTGACGTCAGCACAAGGCTCGACAAAGTCGACATGGATGCAGACAAAACAAGCACAATGACAATTCCAATCAGAATGTCAGGCAGGCTTGAAAGCATCGTCGGTATAATAGTATCATATGCCACACTGCCATCGGCTGCTTCTGTCACACCGGAAATCTGGCTGAATCCACCAAGGAAATAGCAACCGCCGGAAACAACTACGGCAAACAACGTCGAAATAATAGTTCCTGTATGTACTGCTTTTTCATCTTTAATGGCATAAAATTTCTGAATCATCTGTGGAAGGCCCCACGTACCCAATGAAGTTAAAATCACAACCCCAAGCAGATTCAATGGGTCTGGTCCAAAGAAAGATGCATAAGCTCCCGGCATTACGTCACTTGGCACATGCGCAAGTTCCTTCACTGCAGCCAAAAATCCGCCATGACCGGAAAGCACTGCCGCAATGACTGCCACAATACCAAATAACATAATAATTCCCTGAATCAAGTCATTCAGTGCAGTCGCCATATAACCGCCCACAATAACATATACACCGGTCAGCACCGCCATCACGACTACACAGATGCGGAAGTCAATATCAAATGCCATACCAAACAAATAGGAAAGACCATTATACACCGATGCGGTATACGGAATGAGGAAAATAAAGGCAATCATCGACGCTGCAACGCGAAGCGATTTACTGCCATAACGTTTTCCAAAGAAATCCGGCATGGTCATGGATTTCAAATGCTTTGTCATAATTCTTGTACGTCGTCCCAATACAACCCATGCAAGCAGAGAACCAAGCACTGCATTGCCAATTCCAATCCAAGTGGAAGCAAGTCCGTATTTGTAACCGAACTGTCCTGCATATCCGACAAATACAACCGCTGAAAAATAAGACGTTCCATATGCAAATGCGGTCAGCCACGGACCAACCGAACGTCCTCCCAACACAAAGCCATTCACATCTGTCGCATGCTTTCTGGAATAAAATCCAATCCCAAGCATCACGGCAAAAAATACCAGTAACAAAATCACCTTAATAACCATAATAAACTCTCTCCTTCGTATGTTATCGTAACTACTCTTTTACCCACTATTTTACCATAATTTCGGAGGGGTTTCCATAGTGAGTTTTTTGGTTTCAGAATTGCGTAGAAAAGTTTTGTGACTCGTGGGTCTACGTTCCACTCCGGTCCGCGCAGGTCAGAGGTTCCCCGAACCTCTTGCGCCGCTCACGCTCAACAAACGCGTAGGGGTATCGGCATGCAAAATACGCAATGCCTGATACCCACGTGTTTGTACTCACTTACCACAAATCTTTTCCTGCTAATTTACGGCAACCTAAAAGGATAAGCAACTAACATTTGATGCAAACCGGTTGTCCGAGTGCGGTTTCTTATATTTTGAAACAACTCTTTTACATTTATTTTTTTCAAAGAGTTGCATTTTTGCGTCACATTCAACTTTCATCAAGAAAATATATAAGAAAAAAACAACCTAAACAGTGAAAATTACCACAAAGGGTTGCTTGTGCCATCTAATTTCGCCAAATGAAGCCTGATAAATACAACTCTATGGGACAAATCAAGTAAAAAGAGTTGCTTAAAACCTGCGCACCTAATTCGTGCAGGGGAGATTCACTAACATGTATCTGCTGGCAGCTTATTAGGCTTGCATTTAATCATCAACAACTGCCACCCCCTTGATTTGTCAACACTTGACATCTATTTATGCTCTGTAGTAAAATATTGAGGTTATGAAAAAGGAAAGAGGAAGCATTTTAATATGAAAGCAAAAATACGAATAGCACGACTTCTTCAGTACCTGCTATTTTTTATTCCGGTCAAAAAAAACCGGATTATGTTTTATGCGAATAACCGCAAGGGCTATGTGTGCAACCCAAGTGTTCTTATGGAGTCGTTTTGGTTAAAACATCCGGGAGAATACGAACTTATCTGGGTCACCCGTTTTCCGGAAACCTGTACGATGCGGACCGGAATTACAGTCGTGCGCCAGCGAAGCTTAAACTATTTTAAATTATTTCTGCGCTGTGGTATTTTTATTACTAACGATATGATTGATGAAGCACTTGTCAAAAAAAGAGGACAAATCTTTTTGACAACCTGGCATGGTGGCGGCGCTTATAAAAAAGTCGGCAAAGAAACAATAAACGAAGATAAAACATTTGCCGCAAATTTTGACAAATGGTATAAACGGTTAGATTACTTTGTGTCTTCCTGTCAGGCATGCACCGACATGTACGCCGAAGCATTTTCGCTAGACCGAAAAATCTTTCTGGAAACCGGAACACCAAGAAACGATATTTTCTTTTCGGAGCATCCGGAAATCAAAAAACGTGTACAGGACTTTTATCATATAAGCGAGCAGACAAAAATTTTGCTTTTTGCGCCAAGTTTTCAGATGACTGCGCCGGAAAAAGAGCAGTACGATTTACGCTATTTATCAGAAACAATTGACCGTTTAGAAGAAGCAACAAAAAGCAACTGGATTGTTCTTTACCGCTCGCACTATTTCCGTGAGGAAACAAATGAATTCCTTGATGAGCGGATTCGTGACGGAAATGCCTATTATGAAATGCAGGACTTACTTTACACCAGTGATTTACTGGTAACCGATTTTTCTTCCTGCATCTGGGATTTTGCCCTGACCGGGCGCCCGGTTTTCTTATTGGAAAATCGCCTGAAAGAATACGAACAAATGGACCGCGGTTTCTTTGTTCCATATGACACATGGCCGTATTTGAAATGCAAAGACATTGCGGCACTTCCCGACATGGCAGTCAAATACCGGGACAAAGACTTCACAACTTTATACAAACAGCATTTTGAAACCATGGGTTCTTTTGAAAACGGAACAGCATGTGAACAAATTCTTCATATATTAGAGAACTAAGAATGTAAGGAGTAATAAAATGAGCGAACAACGAGATAAAAATTTATGGATTTTTAACGCCGGAAATAGCTTTGCCGGCAATCCAAAATGGATGTTTGAATATATCATAAGACATCACAAAGAAATCAAACCGGTCTGGATGTGCTACAATGCAGACACGATGAACTACGTGCATAAACTTGGTTACGAGGCAGAACTTTACCGCTCTTCCAAGGGAAAAAGTGTTATGGCAAAAGCCGGTGTCTATGTCGTTGAAATGTGTAAAGAAGTATTCCAGCCGGAACTAACTGGCATTACCGTTTTGAATCTGTGGCACGGCGTTGGCTGCAAGAGTATCGAAAGAAAGGTAACCGACGGATTTCTTCAGGAGCGTATTGCAAAAAAATACATTCAAAACAACGATATTCTTCGCAACAACCAGCTCTTTTTAGTTACCTCGGAAATTATGGAAAAGCATTTCAAAGAGCAGTGCGGCATTGATGATGACAAAGTAATCCGTGCAGGCTATCCACGCTGTGTTGTGAACGATAACATTCAAAGTTACGACCATGATATTCGCAAAAAGAAAGGGCTGTCTGCCAATACCAAGCTGGCAATTTACTGCCCGACTTACCGCGATAATAATGGTGCTAATTTCATGAAGTCCGCTCTTCCGGATATGAAACGTCTAGCAGAAGTCCTTCATGAAAACAACATTCTTTTGATATTAAAAATGCATCCTTTAGTGGAAAAAGACACTCAGTATCTCGCAATGAAAGAAGTATATCGTGAACATCCGAATTTTTATTTCTGGGAAAATGAAGATGATGTGTACGAAATCTTTTCCGATATCGACATTGCTATTGTTGATTACTCCTCCATTTTCTATGATTTATTAGCGCGTGGAGTAAAAACTTTTATTAGATATTTTTATGATATTGATGACAAAGAAAATTTCCGCGATTTTGTTTTCGATGTACGAGAAATGACCTGCGGAACCGAAGCATCTGATTTTGATGAATTACTTGCAGCCCTTGCTTCC
>ERZ1106973.2523-NODE-2523-length-13449-cov-4.311781_pt1 | contig 13449 bp, 10 predicted proteins | sample MGYA00403686_ERZ1106973 | MGnify/ENA primary metagenome ERZ1106973 (study PRJEB35170, sample SAMEA104062408) | human gut metagenome | biome: human gut; feature: human-associated habitat; material: faeces | place: Denmark | collected 2012-11-06 ...
AGACAAGGAAAGCTTGCGGATAAGCGACCTGTCAAAATGATGTGAATAAATTTCCTGGTCTGGATCCTTTATTATTTTGTTTTTCTCATGTACACTCCCCACGACTACCATTTCAAACTACAATTACAATTTACATCTTCCAATTAGCCACCTCCACCTGCAATTCCACCATATGTCGATAAATCCCATCACAAGCTTTCAATTCATCCGGCGTTCCGTTTTCAGCAACAACCCCGTCTTTCAACACAATAATCTTATCAGCGCCATCCACAGTTCTCATTCGATGTGCAATAATTAATACAGTCTTATCCTTGATTAATTTTGATAATGCTTCCTGTATCAATGATTCATTATCTACATCCAAAGATGCCGTCGCTTCGTCCATCAGGATGATTGGTGCATCTTTTAAGAATGCTCGTGCTATCGAGATTCTCTGGCGTTCTCCGCCGGATAGTTCTGAGCCGTTTTCTCCGATCATGGTATCCCATTTCTGTGGCATTTTCTCGATAAAGTCTTCACAGTTTGCTAATTTTGCTGCTGCCATAACTTCTTCGTCTGTTGCATCTTTTCTTCCGATTCGGATGTTTTCCATAATCGTGTTGTTAAATAGTGTTACATCCTGAAATACAATAGAATATAGTGATAATAATATTTCTGGATCGATCTTAGAGATATCCATGCCTCCGACCGTGATCGTTCCTTTGTTGATATCCCAGAATCTTGCAGCTAATCTTGATACGGTTGTTTTTCCACTTCCAGATGGTCCGATCAGTGCGGTTACTTCGCCTTGTTTTGCGGTGAAGCTTACGTCTTTTAAGATCTGTTCATTTCCATCGTAAGAAAATCCTACGTGATCAAAGTTGATGTCATATCCCTGATTGCTTAGTGTTTTATTTCCATCCTGTTCTTCGTGGCTTAAGATTTCATCCATTCGTTTGCACTGTGTGTCTGTGGAGATGATCGCGGATAAATTCTCTAATGCTACCTGGAATGGATCGTACATTCTTGATACGACCAGCAGATACATGAAGAATGTTAATGCATCGATTTCTCCTTTTGCAAATAAGATTCCTCCGACTAAGGTTGTCGTTCCGATTCCTACTTTTAAGATCAGCTGTGACAGGCATACGAACATTGCGTTGATCGCTTCGGATACTACGGCGTGTTTTTCAACAGCCTGAATCTTTTTGTTTAAGCCTTCCATATAGGTATTTGTTGCGTTGTATGATTTTAAATCTCTAACGGTTTCCAGCCCTTCCTGAATTCCATTCTGGCATTCCAGTTTGTATTTCATTGCATTTTCATTTAATCGGTGTGAAATTGGTCTTGCACCGAATACAACAAAAAATGCAACTGGTAATACCCATACAGCTGCCAATGTCATTTTTACATTGAAAAAGAATAAACAGATCGTTACGATCGTTGTGGAACACATGGAACCGAATAACTGTGGGAAAAAGTGAGAACTTGCTGTTTCCAGCCATGCACAGTCTCCCATGATCGTACTTGTAAGGTCTGCAAGGTCCTTTTTACCGAAAAATGATAATGGAATCTTTCTTAATTTCTCTGCCAGTGTACGTCTTCTGACTCCACTTTCCACATAAGTTGCGAGGAATGTTGCGTTGTACTGGAAGTATGTTGTAATAATAATCAACAATATTGAAATAACCATTCCTCCGATATACATTGGCAATTTTGAACTTGGAATTCCACCATTTAAAATATCAGATGCTAGCAGATATAGAAGTCCGACTGGAACCATAAATGCTAAGTTTGCAATTGTTACGATGATGACCGCTTTAATCATATCATTGACACCCTGTTCAGAAAGGGCATATTTATGTTTTAATCTTTCTCTCATAATTATAATACACCCCCTACTTTCCAGTTCACTGATTTGTTATATTCTTCCCACATATGGGCGTAAATGCCGTGACTCTTTAATAATTCGCCGTGGCTTCCTTCTTCTGCGATCGCTCCGTCTTTCAAAACATAGATACGGTCTGCATTTGTAACGGTTGATAATCGGTGGGCGATCATGATGACGGTCTTGTCTTTTGATAAGTTTTCAAACGCTTTCTGTACTTTCACAGATTTATCTTCCACCAAATCCCACTTATTTATAACAACTACCAGACCTTTCTGATTCTTCTGAATCAGAGAGAAGATATTCAAGTCCTGCCCCTCAACACCTCTTGTAGCATCCAACATCAGAATACAAACATCCGAACCTTCGATAGAACGAATCGAACGAACGACTGAATAATATTCCAAGTCTTCATTTACCTTGTTTTTCTTACGGATACCCGCTGTATCCACCAGGTAAAAATCAAATCCGAATTTATTGTAACGAGTATAGATAGAGTCGCGGGTAGTTCCGGCAATCTCTGTTACGATATTACGTTCTTCCCCAATAAATGCATTTACAATGGAAGACTTTCCGGCGTTCGGACGTCCTACCACAGCAAAACGGGGAATATCATCATCCAGGATTTCTGACGACTCTTTCTTGAAATTGCTGACAATCAAGTCCATCAAATCACCCGTACCACTTCCTGTCATGGCAGAAACGCAATACGGATCGCCCAATCCCAGTTTATAGAATTCGGGAGCATTATATTGTAAATCGTGGTTATCCGTTTTATTGGCAACCATAATCACCGGACTATTAGCACGACGCAGAATAGCAGCTACCTGCATATCCAAGTCAGTCACTCCATTCATCACATCCACTACAAACAGAATGACATCCGCTTCTTCCACAGCCAATAATACCTGCTTACGGATTTCCTCTTCAAAGACATCATCCGAGTTGACCACCCATCCACCGGTGTCAACCACAGAGAATTCACGGCCCAGCCACTCAGACTTGCCATATTGTCTGTCGCGGGTTGTACCCGCTTCTTCATTCACAATAGCCTGACGAGTCTTCGTCAGACGGTTAAATAAGGTAGACTTGCCCACATTCGGGCGTCCTACAATTGCAACTAAATTACCCATAGTTCAATACCTTGTTTTTTCACGACTATCACAGTCGCATGAATACTCTTAATCTAACTGATAACCAAAATTGCGGAGTTCCTTATCCGAACTACGCCAATCCTTATCCACTTTCACATACGTTTCGAGGAAAATAGTCTTTCCAAAGAAACGTTCCAGTTCACGGCGAGCCTCGGTAGCCACCTTCTTCAACGCCTTTCCCTGTTTACCGATAATGATTCCTTTCTGCGAATCACGTTCCACGTTAATCACCGCCCGAATATGAATCTTCTTCGGTTCTTCCTTAAACTCTTCCACAACAACCTCACGGGAATAAGTAAAAGCCTTCTCCATAGCAGAATTAATATCAGTATCATTTTTTACGATCTCAACACCAATACTGGATCCCTGTGTCGCCGGTTTAACAACAACAGGCATCTTTTTAAAAGCAGATAGAATCTCACCGCAAAAATCATGCGTTTCTCCCTTTACAAAAATCAACGATTTAGGAGTAGCAATACCTGCGGCCTGCATGATGCGTTTAGATGCCGCTTTATCCATGCCCAACGCACTTGCAAGCATACCTGAACCAGTATAGGGAATTTCCAGCATCTCCAGTAAAGTCTGCAGCCGACCATCTTCACCATACATTCCATGTACAGCATTAAAAACTACTTTTGCACTGCATTCTTCCAATTGCAGTGCCAGTTTTTTCGGTTCCAGATCTATTTCGGCAACATTGTAGCCTTTTTCACGCAGAGCCCCAGCAATAGCGGCACCAGTAACCAGAGAAATTTCTCGTTCAGCCGACGGGCCTCCCATTATTACTGCAACAACATCGTTTTTATTCATCATTATCTACCTCTCTCAAGCTCGGTAACAAGCTCTTCACCGACCTTAAAAATATCGCCGGCGCCAACAGTCATAATCAAATCTCCCGGCTCGGCAATTTTAAACAAGTACTCCTCTAACTTCGGCAAAGTAGGAATAAACGTAACCTGCTGCTGTGTCGCCTCAGTCACAGCTTCTGCCAGTGAAGCCCCACTTACACCATCAATTGGGAATTCACCTGCAGAATAAATATCCGTCAATATCAGCTGATCGCAATCAGCAAAGCATCGGCTGAATTCATCAAACAATAATTTTGTGCGGGTATAACGGTGCGGCTGAAAAGCACAAATCAACCTCTTAGGCTGGGTCTGCCTGGCCGCTTTTAACGTAACACCGATTTCCGTCGGATGATGCGCATAATCGTCAACAACCCAGATCCCATCAATGCGGCCTTTTGTTTCAAAACGTCTTCTAGCACCGCTGAATTTCTTCAATGCAGGTAAAATCTGCTGCATCGGTATCCCCATTGCCTGTGCCGTCGCTATTGCTCCCAAAGAATTAAGCACATTATGCTGTCCTGGTACGATCAGCTCAACGGTGCTGACAAAAACTCCTTCTACATATAAATCATAACAGGTACCATTGACACTGTATCGGATGTTTCTCGCCTGATAACGAGCGTCTTCATGCTCCAGGCCATAGCTGATAACAGGAGTTGTCGTTTCTGATGCCAGCTTGCGTAGTTTTGGACTGTCCATACATAAAATTGCTGCGCCGCCGTCTTTGACATTAGACAAAAACTCTGTAAAAGCCAGATAAATATTTTCTTCGCTGCCATAATGGTCCATATGATCGTTTTCAATATTTGTAACAATGGCATACTTAGGATAAAACTTTAAAAAAGAACCGTCGCTTTCATCAGCCTCAGCTACCACATATGGTCCTGCCCCATTACGGGCGTTACCGCCCAAGCTGCCAACCTCACCGCCAATAATAATGGTCGGATCGATATCCGATGCAGCAGCAATACAGGAAATCATTGCACTGGTAGTAGTTTTTCCGTGAGCACCTGCCACAGCCACCCCATCAGCATGATTAAGAATCTCTGCCAGCACATCTGATCTGTGCAGAATAGGTAAATTACGTTTTTTCGCTTCCATCAGTTCGGGGTTATTTTGATGGATAGCACTGGATATAACTACGGCGTCGACATCGTCGACCTGACATTCGGCATGACCCATGTAAACCAAAGCGCCCTCTTGAGCAAGCTTAGCTCCCATATGACCGGCATTAAGATCAGAACCTGATACCTGATAACCGCGTTTGAGCAAAACATGCGCAATAGCACTCATTCCGGCTCCTCCAATACCGATAAAATGAATGTTTTGCAGACCTTTAAGCACTAAAAGCCCTCCTCCGTCATTTTCTTACTAAGTTCAACGCCTGCTGCGCGATTTCTGCCGCCGCCTCAGGTCTTCCCAAACTTTTTGCAGCTTTTTTCATAGCCTGCAGTTGGTTATCGTTGATCAGTAATTTTTCTATCTCTTCCAACAATTTTTCGCCTGTCAGTTCTTTATCCAAAATAACCTTAGCTGCTCCGGCCGCCTCTACGGCCTTAGCGTTAAATTCCTGGTGATTGGCTGTAGCGTAAGGATATGGTACAAGCACAGCAGGAACACCCTTTGCTGTCAACTCTGCCAAACCGATAGCTCCGGCCCGAAATACAGCCAGATCGGCAGCTGCCAAAGCAACCGGCATATTATGCAGATATGGCCTGATCATAATGTTATCGTCCAATGATCCGGCCTTCCTCATTTCAGCCATATAATATTCATAATTAACTTCACCGGTAGCATGCAGCACCTGCACATCTGAGCGTCCCGACAGCTCGCGCTCTACATACTGCATGGCATTATTGATGCTGCGGGCCCCTCGGCTTCCACCTGATACAAGAATAGTTTTTTTGTTTGCATCAAGCCCAAGCTCAGCAACAGCATCCTTACGTTTTTTCTGCATGATCTCGCTGCGAATAGGATTCCCTGTAAAAATCTTTTTTGACGAACCGCCAAAATATTTTTCGGCCTCACTATAACCTAAAAAAACCTTTCTCACATAACGCGCCAGAATTTTATTAGTTACACCAGGCATTGCGTTCTGTTCCTGAATACATGTGGGAATACCTTTTAAAGAAGCTAAAAACACGATTGGACCACAAACATAACCGCCAGTACCAATAACTAAATCCGGCTTCAACTTATCAAGCAGGCTGTAGGCATCTTTAAGCCCATGCAGCAGTTTTATGCCTGAACGCAATGTGTCTAAACTTAAACTGCGTTTAAAACCTGCAACATCAATAAATTCCAAATTATAACCGTAACGTGGAATAATATCTTTTTCCAAACCTTGCCTTGTCCCGACAAAGGTAATTTCCACATCAGGACGGATAGCCTTGATTTGATCGGCAATAGTCAGCGCCGGATAAATATGCCCGCCGGTACCGCCGCCAGAAAGTATAACTTTCACAGTTTTTCCTCCTAGCCTTTACTTTGGCAATGCCGCAACCAAATTTTTAAAATAACGGCCGCGTGCAGGGAAATTTTCAAACATATCATACGAAGAACAGGCAGGTGACAGTAATACTACCTGTGGCGCAGCAGCCAGCTTATACGCCAGCTCAACAGCCTCATCCATTGTCTCTACTTTTCTGATATCGCCTACGCCTGCTGCTGCGGCGGCTTCATAAAAACGTTCTTTCGCTTCACCCAATAAAATCAGCACATCTGCCTTGGCCTGCACTAATTTCATCATCGGTTCCAAAGATGTCATTTTATCATGTCCGCCTGCCAGCAAAATTATATGCCCGTCAAAAGCTTCCAAAGCTTTTATTGTCGAATCAGGATTAGTTGCTTTCGAATCATTATAATATGGTACACCGTTAACTGTCATCACATACTCCAAACGGTGCTCAACACCTGTGAAATCCAGCAAAACCCTGCGCATATTTTCAATAGTGACCCCGGCAAAAAAACATGCCGCAATAGCCGCCAGTACATTTTCTTCATTATGACCGCCAAATACACGCAAGTCTTTTTTATGACAAACAGTATAAAGCTGTCTGTCCCAGGCAATAGTAAAATTACCTCCGTTTAAATATACGCCCCGATTAAGCTGCTCCCTGCGGCTGAACCAGCAAACCCTTGAAGGGGCCAATTCGCCCCAGCTGCGTATAATAGGATCATCATAATTTAAAATCACGATATCATTCTCACGCTGTTTTTTAAATATATTACACTTCGCCGCACCATAAGCTTCCATCGTATGGTGGCGATCTAAATGATCGGGAGTCAGATTCAAAATTACTGCTACATCTGGGCGAAACTCACGCACACCTTCCAGCTGAAAACTAGACAGTTCCGCTGCAAGCCAGGCGTCAGCTCCTAAATTCTCAACTTCCTTAGACAATGCCTGTCCAATATTACCGCCAACGGCCGTTGGCACAGGCAAAGTTTTCAGCATTTCTCCTACTAAAGTAGTAGTTGTTGTTTTTCCATTCGTACCCGTAATTCCTATAATATGCCCATGATAACTGCGGTATGCCGCTTCTACTTCACTTATGACCTCTATTCCCATCTGCACGGCCATATCAGTCAAAGGATTAGCCAAAGGAATACCAGGCGATAAAACTATCTGTTCTACTTCCTGCAGCAAAGTTTCCCCATTGCCGCAGTACAGGCCACCACCTTGCTTTTTCAGCAGTTCCAGCAAAGCATTATCTATCTTTGTTTCCTTATCGCTATATAGAAGCACCCTGCAGCCTTGTTTCGCCAAAGCGTCAGCAGCTCCGCAGCCACTGATGCCAGTACCGTATACTAAAACCGTCTTTGTCATTAGCAGCCGCCTCCGTTCCCCAAACACCATAACCCGATACCGATTAAACCAAGCAGCAAACTACTGCCCGCAAAAACTTGCACAATCTTTGTTTCTTTCCACCCGCCCAATTCAAAATGATGATGAATAGGCGTCATACGAAAAATACGCTTACCGCCTGTTTTCTTAAAATAACCGACCTGAATAATAACCGAAGCTGCTTCCATAACATAAATCCCGCCAAGAATAATCAGCAACAGCTCTGTCCGTGTCAACAGGGCCAACGCAGCAATTCCTCCGCCCAGTGCCAAAGAACCTGTATCGCCCATAAAAACTTTAGCCGGATAACGATTGAACAGTAAAAAGCCCAAACAAGCACCTGTCAATGTCAAAGCAAAAATACTGAGGTCCATACTGCCTGACTGATAAGCAATATAAGCATAAGCCAACGTTACCGGTACTGTTACGGATGCAGCCAGGCCATCTAACCCATCAGTAAGATTGACAGCATTCGTAGTACCTACCAGAAGCAAAAACGCCAGTACGTAATATAGGCTTCCCAAGGGAACTGACAATGAGGTTCCTGGAATATTCAACCCCAAATTTACATGCGGCTGCAATTCAAGATAATAAACATAGGCACCAGCCAGCAAGAATTGTAAAAACAGTTTCTGTTTAGCTGTAAGCCCAAGATTACGTTTCATTACCACTTTAATATAATCGTCAACAAAACCAATCAGCGCATGCCCAAAAGTCAGAAGCAATGCAATCAAAACTGCCGGCGTCAGCTTGCACCATACCAGCACTGCAACCAGAACTGCAGTCAGTATCATCAACCCGCCCATTGTCGGTGTGCCACTCTTTTTTTGATGTGCCTGCGGCCCGCAGTCACGAATGCTCTGACCAAATTTCAATTTATGAAGCAGCGGTATCAGCACAGGTCCACTGGCTGCGCAGATCACAAAAGATGTCGCCAATGCTCCCCAAAGGCTGTAATCCATTTTCTATCAATCTCCAAACCTTATAGCTATAGCTGTTTATTTTTTAAAACTAACTCCAAAAGAGAATCCACCTGCATCGAATGCGAACCTTTTAAAAGCACTATGTCATGCGACTGCAGAAGGCTATCCAAAAGCTTGGCCGCTTCATCTCGGCCAGCACACCAATATGCTTTGCCTCCCAAAGCTTCAACTGCCGCGGCAATAGCTTTTGCTTCATCACCATAAGCGATTACCATATCCGTCTTTTCGCGAACAGCAAACTGACCAACTCTGCGATGAGAATCGAAAGAAATATCACCCAGCTCCAGCATATCAGCCAACACTGCAATCGTACGGGCGCCGTGGGCAGCTTTCTTTGCTTCATGTAAAGTTTTTAACGCTGCTTCCATTGAAGCAGGGCTGGCATTATAGGCATCATTGATTACCGTCATAGTACCTATATGCACTATTTCCTGACGGCTGCCTGTCAGTTTTGCTGTCATTAAAGCTTTAGCACTATTATTTAATTTTACACCAAAAGCAGCACCCACTGCAATCGCTGCCAAAGCATTTTGTACATTGTGTTCACCAATAAATGGCATATTCACTTCCGTACGTTCTCCTGATCTGCTGTCAATGCAGGTAAATACACTCCCATGAGCAGTTGTTACCACATTATCACCGCGGAAAGTAGCTTTACCTGAATACCCATAAGTAACAACCTGTGCCTTAGTTTTATCCGCCATTGCTGCAACATATTCATTATCAGCATTCAGCACCGCCAATTGTTCCTGTGTCAGATCTTCAACTAGCTCACTTTTTGCTCTGGCAATATTTTCCATACTTCCCAGAAGCTCCATATGTGTTTCACCAACATTAGTCACAACCGCTACATCAGGTTTTGCAATATCGCATAATTCCCTAATCTGACCCAAGCCGCGCATTCCCATTTCGACAACAGCAATCTCTGTATCAGCCTTAACGCTCAGCAATGTTTTTGGCAAACCAATTTCATTATTAAAATTTTCCTGAGTTTTGATCACCTTAAACTTAGTCGACAAGCAGGCAGCAATCATATCCTTAGTAGAAGTTTTACCATTAGAACCAGTAACAGCAACCACCTTTAAATTTTTATTACTCATTCTGTATGCATGCGCTATCTGCTGATAAGCAAGCAGCGTATCCTCAACAGTAATAATTACAGTTTCAGAGGGCAGTTCAGGCACAGGCTTTGACACCAGCACTGCCGCCGCTCCATGTTCCAACGCCATTTTACAATAAGCATGACCGTCAAAACGCTCACCACACAAAGCTACGAACAATTCACCACTGCTTTCAATCCGCGAATCAGTCGTAATCCCTGTGAAAACAAGCTCCTGCATATTTTCACAATGTCCACCTGTTGCCGTTATTATTTCCTGCAAGCTCAACATACAATCACCTTTTCTTCCAGTATTCCTGCACTACTTCACGATCATCAAAGTGAATAGTTTTATCTGCCAGAATTTGATAGTTTTCATGGCCTTTACCGGCGATCATAATTACATCATTCGCAGCAGCCTCAGACAAGGCATGATAAATAGCGTCTCTGCGCTCTGCAATCAATTCCACACTCTTCCCTTCCGGAACATCCTTCAGCGCCTCTGCAATCTCGTCAATGATAACTGCCGGATCCTCAGTACGCGGATTATCAGAAGTAACTACGACCCTATCTGCCAGCTCCAAAGCGATCCTTCCCATAATAGGCCTTTTTTTATTGTCACGGTCACCACCGCAGCCAAATACTACCCACAGTTTGCCTTCCGTAATACTACGAGCAGTTTTCAGCACATTTTCCAAACCATCAGGAGTATGAGCATAATCAACAATAACAGTATACGGCTGTCCTGCTTCCACTAACTGGAAACGTCCAGGAACACCGTCGAAACCATTTAAAACATCAACAATAGTTTTTTTATCAATTTGTTCTGCCAACGCAATAGCCACAGCCGCCATAACATTGTAAACATTAAATTCACCCGTAATTTTTAAAAGCAGATCCATCTCGCCCACCGGCGTATGCAGCTGTAACCGCATTTGTTTAGCCTCAACTTTAAAAAACAACGGATAAATATCATTATTACGTCCTTCGCCATAAGTCAGTATTCTTGTTTTTGTGCGGTCGCATAAAATCGGCGAACTTGCATCATCCATATTAAAAACTGCTGTTTTATTCTCTTTTTTACCTTCATGCAAATGTTCAAACAACAGCCCTTTCGCATCGCGATAGTTTTCCAGTGTTTTATGAAAATCCAAATGATCCTGCGTTATGTTGGTTAAAGCAGCAGTGTCATATTCACAGCCGGCAACACGATTAAGTGCCAGTGCATGCGACGAAACCTCCATGACCACATACTCGCATCCGGCTTCTTTCATTCTGTATAAAGCACGCTGCAGATCTACTACGTCTGGAGTAGTATTATGAGCTACAATAGCCTCGTCCTCGATCATTATATTGATAGTTCCTATAAGCCCAACCTTAAATCCGGCCTTACGTAAAATAGCACGCACAATATTGGTAGTAGTGGTTTTACCATTCGTTCCCGTTACCCCTATCATCCGCATAGTTTTACCTGGATAATCATAGAAAAAGGGAGCGATAACTTCCATTCCCAATCGGGTATCAGCCACCTTTAAAAGCGTCAATCCATCAGGACATACCTCTGGAACATCCTCAACCAAAGCTGCACCGGCACCAGACGCAGCAGCCTGCTCCAAGTATTTATGCCCATCCACATGTGCCCCTTTCAGACATATAAACAAACTGCCTTCTCTCACTTCGCGCGAATCAGCAGTTATATCCTTAATGATTTTATCGCAGTCACCAACAACCTGTACTTCAGGCAGTACAGCAACGATTTCTTCTAACAGCTTTTGCATATAGCATACCTCCAAAAGTGAAAGGGCAGCCTATATACAGGCTGCCTTCTAAAATCTTCATATATTATAGCATATTTTTAATAAGAAGGCTATGAAACGATTATTTTGCATAAGCATAGCCGTCATAAGCAACTTTACGGCTATCAGCCTTCACATAGATATTATTACGGGCAACTGTCATACCCAATTGTTTTTCAGCTATACTGGTGACTCTTTCCGGCCCCTTCAGCTGCTCAACTTCAATTTTTATTTCCGAATTTTTTAAAAGCAACGTAGCTTCCTGCTGCTTCAATGCAACAAGCTCATCACCTGTACGGACCAGGCTTTCGCTGCGTGCGACCGCAGCAAAATAAGCCACCATCACGAGCAGTACTAACACGGCAGCACGGCGACGCACAAGTTTATAGTCAACTTTTTTGACTTTGCGAACCCGCTCTACAGGTCTCTCATATTCAATTTCTTCCCATGCGTAGTTATCATACTTACGTGCTAACATGCTCCACCCTCCAAATCAGCGTTTGATCGCATAACGTAACCGTGCGCTGCGCGAACGCGGATTCGCCTCTATTTCCGCATCGCTGGGAACTATATTCCCCACTTTTTTTACAAGCGGCTTTCTGCCGCAAACACAAACTGGAAGCTGCGGCGGACATATACACCCTTTCGCCAGCTGTGCCAGTGTTTGTTTCACTATCCTATCTTCTAAAGAATGAAATGTAATCACTCCTATACGCCCGCCGCTTTTCAAACGTTCGATCGCCTGCGTTACAACATTTTCCAAAATATTCAATTCATCATTCACTTCAATACGGATTGCCTGAAACGTACGTTTTGCAGGATGCGGACCATCCTGCCGCGCTCCCTTGGGAATTGCCTTTTTGATCACATTCACAAGTTCAAAGGTAGTTTTAATAGGCTTTTCAGACCGTTCCTTAACGATAAACTGAGCTATTCTTTTACTCCAGCGTTCTTCACCATAACGGTAAATAATATCCGCCAGTTCTTCTTCTTTGTAACGGTTAACTATATAATAAGCATCTTTTTTACTTTCTTTATCCATCCTCATATCCAAAGGACCATCATGCATATACGAAAATCCACGCTCCGGTGTGTCCAGTTGATAAGAAGATACACCAAGATCAAAAAAAATTCCGTCAATCTTATCAATATCCAAGCCATCTAAAACATCGTCGAAATTCTTAAAATTTGACTTAGCGATTTTTATTTTACAAGGCAGTCCCTGCAATCTAACACTTGCAGCTGCAATCGCGTCATCGTCCTGATCAATAGCGACCAGCGTGCCCCGCGAACTGAGCTGCATGGCAAACCCTTTGGAATGTCCCGCACCACCCATGGTGCAGTCCAAATAAATTCCATCTTTGTCAGTTATAAGCCAGTTGATGCTCTCTTCCAGCAATACGCTTTTATGTACAAATTCCATTATCATGGCCGCCTGTCCTTAGATTCCTAAATCAAGATCTGCCAACTGTTCCGCTAATTCGCCCACATCTTCGGCATTTTCTTCGTTATATGCGTTCCAGCGTTCTGCGTCCCAGATCTCAGCCCTGTTGCCAACGCCGACAATAACGGCATTTTTATCCAGTCCTGCAAACTCGCGCAGATTAACAGGTAAAAGTACCCGTCCCTGTTTATCGCACTCACCTTCGGCAGCACCGCCAAAAAAGAAACGGTTAAAATCACGGGCACCCTTACGGGTCATCGGTAAAGAATTGAGCTTTGCTTCTAAAAGCCGCCATTGCTCAAGATCATAAACAAATAAGCAGCCGTCCAGCCCTTTTGTTAAAACAAACTTTGTTCCCAAAGCCTCGCGGAGCTTTACTGGCATAAAAAGGCGTCCCTTTGCATCAAGGTT
>ERZ1106973.2527-NODE-2527-length-13429-cov-2.834455_pt1 | contig 13429 bp, 9 predicted proteins | sample MGYA00403686_ERZ1106973 | MGnify/ENA primary metagenome ERZ1106973 (study PRJEB35170, sample SAMEA104062408) | human gut metagenome | biome: human gut; feature: human-associated habitat; material: faeces | place: Denmark | collected 2012-11-06 ...
GGAATACAACGAAATGCTGTTATCCAAGGTCAGCGGCACCAACAACAGCATTTATCAGGAACGGTATCTGACGGTCAGTGTCCATAAGAAGAACATTGATGAGGCAAGAACCTATTTCGCCCGTGTGGGAACGGATATCATCACCCATCTGAGCAAGCTGTCCTCTATTGGGGAAGAACTGGATGCGGAACAGCGCCTGCAGATCTTCCGGGATTTCTTTCAGGCAGATCAGCCCCAGTGTTTTCCCTTTGATATGAAGGCATTTGCCAAACGGGGGAGCAGTTTCAAAGACTGGATTTGTCCCCAGTCCATGGAATTTTCCAAAGACTGTTTCAAGATCAACGAGCGGTACGGGCGGGTGCTGTATATGCAGGATTATGCCAGTTATGTGAAAGATGACATGATTTCGGAATTATGTGATTTGAGCCGAGATTTGATGCTGTCCATTGACATCCTCCCGGTGCCAACCGATGAGGCGGTAAGGGAAATCCAGAACAGACTTCTGGGCGTGGAAACGAATGTGACCAACTGGCAGAGACGCCAGAATGCCAATAATAACTTTTCTGCCATTGTGCCCTATGACATGGAACTGCAGAGAAAAGAGACCAAAGAGATGCTGGATGACCTGACCACCAGGGATCAGCGGATGATGTTCGGCATCCTTACCATGGTGCATATGGCAGACAGCAAGAAACAGTTGGATTCGGATACGGAAAGCATCTTATCCGTGGCAAGAAAGCATTTGTGCCAGATGGCAACTTTGAAGTGGCAGCAAGTGGATGGCTTGAATACGGTACTGCCTTATGGCATCCGAAAGATCAATGCCCTGCGAACCTTGACCACAGAGTCCACTGCAGTATTGATCCCGTTCCATACCCAGGAGATCATGCAGCCGGGTGGTATTTACTATGGGCAGAATGCGGTGAGCAAAAATATGCTGGTGGCAGATCGGAGGAAACTTCTGAACGGAAATTCTTTCCGTCTGGGTGTCAGCGGTTCGGGAAAAAGTTTCTCAGCAAAAGAAGAGATTGTGGACCTTGCCTTGTCTACGGAAGATGACATCCTGATCTTAGATCCGGAGTCTGAATTCGGTTCACTGGTGGAAGCACTGAATGGAGAAGTAATCACAATTTCCGCCACATCCAACACCCATCTGAATGCACTGGATATGGATTCTGCATATGGAAACGATAAGAATCCGCTGATTGAAAAGTCGGAATTTATCCTGTCTTTGTTTGAACAGTTAGTGGGGGCTGGCAATCTGTCGGCAAAGGAGAAATCCATTCTGGACCGCTGTACCGCAGATGTGTACCGGGACTATATCCGAAGCGGTTATCAGAGCGAAGCGCCCACCTTGAAAGACTTGTACCGCCAGCTCATGCTCCAGCCGGAAGAAGAGGCCAGAGGACTTGCCTTGTCTTCCGAACTGTTTATCAATGGAAGTCTCAATACCTTTGCACAGAAAACCAATGTGGATACGAAGAACCGTATCATTGCCTATGATATCCGGGAACTGGGAGAGCAGCTCATGCCCCTGGGGATGCTGGTTACTTTGGACAGTATTTTCAACCGTGTGATCCAGAACTGGAAGAAAGGAAAGACTACCTGGATCTTTGCCGATGAGTTTTATCTATTGTTCCGATACCAATATAGCGCTGACTTTTTCTACCGCCTCTACAAGAGAATCCGTAAATACCAGGGATTTGTCACAGGTTTAACGCAGAACGTAGAGGAACTGTTAAAATCCGATACGGCAAGGCTGATGCTGGCAAACAGTGAGTTTTTGATCCTTTTGAATCAGGCAACCACAGACCGGGATGAACTGGCTTCCCTTTTGAATATTTCCGAGAACCAGTTATCCTACATCACCAATGTAGGCGCAGGAAAGGGACTGATCCGGTGTTCCGGAAATCTGGTGCCATTTGAGAACAGCTTCCCGAAGAATACGAAGCTGTACCGCTTGATGACAACGAAACCGGGAGAGTGTTAGTCGAAAAGATATTTTTAGGGTGCTGTTGGAATTTCTTCGGCAGCATCTTTTTGGGAAGGAGGGAATGTAAATGGAAGAAGGACAAACAGTGGAAATCCAGGAAACGAGAGAACCGCTTCGGGAGCAGGGCAGTGTCCGGGCATTACTGGAACTGTTGGAACAGCAGGGGATGGAGCAGGAAAAAAGGGATGTACTTTGTATGGCAGATTATATTGATTCCATGGAAATGCAGCTGGGAACCGTCCTAAAGGAATTGGGAGAGGTGAAGAAGCAACTGGGTGTGATGCAGGAAAGCAAGGTCAAACTCTTTGCGGTGAACACAATCCAGAAGGCGGAACATCAGGTGCAAACACTTCGTTTTCAGGTGGGAGAATTTAAGACAAAGTTTGTGAAACGTGCAGAGCAGGCAGTTGTTGATTTTAAAGAAAAGGGGAAAGATGCCCTTGCCTCTGCGGTAAAGGGAATGCACCTTACGCAGGGATTACAAATACTTCAGTCTTCTCTGCACAGCGTGATGCTGTCGATGGATCAAAAGATTGATCGTCTGGGAAGTATGGCGGAAGAACTGCATGTTGCCAAAGGGCATCTGCGGAATGCATTTCTGGAAGCGGGTGGAAAAGAGGTGCGAAAGCTCACAGAACGCAATCCCGAACAGGGAATCATCTTTCAAACCCAGAAGGTGTTATTCCAATCCATGCGGAGTATCCATCAGTTGGAACAGAAAACGGAGCGATTGCAACAGCAGATAGGGAAGCTGGAAGCAAGAGAAGGAAAACAACCGTCTGTGAAGGATACCCTGCAGAAACTGAGACAGGAACAACACCCTTTGAAGTTTGGTAAAGAAGAAAAACAGAAGTCTGCGGTTCGATAAAGAGAAGTTTTTCAAAGGGAGGTGAAATCCATGAAAGAAAAAACAACCATTACGTTTCTTGCAGCGGAGTGCGGGGAGTTCCATGGGATGGGGGAATGTATCGAATGTACATCTTTAAAAGAAGCCTTCCGGCATTACCAGAGATTTTGCAAACGTTCCCCTCAGATGCTCCCGTCTTTGGAATTTTCCCTGCACCATGCAGAGGATCCTCTGTATAACGAGGGAGAATATCCATTAGTTACCGGGGAGAAGGGAAAAGAGTTATTATCCTATGTTCCCTATTATGCCAATCATCCGCTGGTGCAGGAAGCAGCAAGGGAACTGGAACAGCTGGAGAGTCAGCAGAAGAAAGCAAAAAAGCGGGGAAGGGAACGTTAGAAAGTACAGAAGAAGGGAGGTGTGTGATTGAAAGATATCAAAGAAAAAGTGCGGGATCAAAGTCCAAAGATCCGCAATCCAGCCTCCCGGCTTCCGAAAGAACTGGTGCGTTCTGCGATGCTGGAGACAAAAGAAAAGACCAGCATCATGGCAGATAAGCTCGGAAGAGAAACGGGAGAGGAATCCCCGGTAGAATATGCCGGAAACCGCATCCAGCGTGTGGAACAGCGAGTGGGAAAGGAAAGTGCTTCGGCAGCCTATCGTGGCGGTAAGAAGCTGGCAGTGAAAACTTATGAGAAGTTAAAGGAGCAGAAACAAAAGCAGAGAGAAGCTGCGACAGCCCCTTTGGACGGAGAAACAGGAACGGGTGGCACATCCGCCCAGGCAGGGCAGTCAAAGGCAAAGAAAGGGCGAACAGAAGCCAAAAGAAGCATTAAGGCCAGGCCGGAAGCAGAGAAAACGATCAAGGAAGCTGGAAATCGGATGGTAAAAACAGCGCCCCGTGTGGTGAAAGCCTCTCCGGTTTCTTCCCAGAAGGTGAAAACCCAGGCAGTCTTACAGAAGAAACAAGCACTCAAATCCATGAAAGCAGTCAGGGAAGCGAAACGGGCTGCCATGCACTCTGTTCAGACTGCCAAGCAAAGTGCAAAGACTGCAAAGGCAACCGGAAGAGGATTGAAAGCCATGGCAGAAGCCGCCGCTCATGCAGTGAAAGCTGCATTTGCAGCATTGATGGCAGGTGGAGGCGCAGTGTTTGTCGTTCTGATTCTGATTGTGGGGATTATTGGGGGTGCAGCCTTTTTGGGAAATTCCCAGAGCAGTGAGGCTTTAAGCGCAGAAGTGCTGGCACATACACCTGCCATTCAAAAGTATGCCAGTGAATTTGGCATCCCGGAATATGTTCCTGCCATTCAAGCCATTATGATGCAGGAAAGCGGCGGCAGGGGAACGGATCCCATGCAGGCCAGTGAGTGTCCTTATAACACCCAGTATCCCAATACACCCGGTGCGATTCAGGATGCTGACTATTCCATCAAGGTGGGGATACAGTATTATGCAGATTGTGTCCGGGAAGCCGGATGCCAAAGCCCACAGGATATGGACAAGCTAAAACTCAGTTGGCAGGGATATAATTATGGGAATGGATATATCTCGTGGGCGTTGGAAAAATTTGGCGGTTACAGTGAAGCCAATGCGCTGCAGTTTTCCCAGGAGCAGGCAGCTGCCCATGGCTGGTCGGGGTATGGTGATCCGGAGTATGTGCCTCATGTGATGCGGTATTATTCCGGCGGAGGTTGGTTTACCGGACTTTTTGGAAACAGGCAGCTTGTCACCATTGCGAAAAGCCAGCTTGGAAATGAAGGCGGAGAGAAGTTCTGGTCATGGTGGGGATTTACAGAGAGACAAGAATGGTGTGCTTGCTTTGTCAGTTGGTGTGCGGATCAGGCGGGGCTCATTCAAAACGGAGCTGTACCCAAGTTCTCCCTTTGTACAGATGGAAAGAATTGGTTTCAGAACCAAGGAAGATGGCAGGGGGCTGGAAGTATGCCAAGTCCCGGTGCGATCATTTTTTTTGATTGGGATCACGATGGAACGTGCGACCATGTAGGAATCGTGGAACGCTGTGACGGAACAACCGTCTATACCATAGAAGGAAACTCAGGGGATGCGGTAAGAGAGAGAAACTATGCGATCAATTCCGATTCCATTATGGGATATGGAATGGTAGTTTATTAGAAACAGGAAAATGAATGATAGATGGAATTGTAGAGTTTGAATAACAATGCTATAATAGGAAATGTGGGCAGGGCAGATGTCCTGCCTGCTATAAATTTGAAAAGTACAATCATCAGATTGAGAACATAGAGTCATTGGGGAGTGAAATATTTGAAACGGGAAGAAATCTTTGAATATGTAAGAAAGCAATATGGAACAGTTCCGGAGTATCTCTGGGAAACATCACCGGAGAGTGCAGTGCTTCGGCATAAGAATGGAAAATGGTATGCAGTATTGATGCAGGTTGAAAAATCTAGGTTGGGATTAGAAGAAGAGGGTATCGTGGATGTGATCAATGTGAAGTGCGAACCGGATATGGTAGGACTTCTGACACAAACGTATGGCTTTCTTCCGGGATATCATATGAATAAGAAGTATTGGATCACGATGCTGCTGGATGGAAGCGTAAGTGAGGCGAAAATCTTAGACTTTCTGGATCTGAGCTATGACTTGATAGATGGAAAGAACTAGAGAAAATTTATAAGGGAAGATAGAGACAGATATTGAGAAACCCATGCTGCTGCTTTTCATAACAGTATCATGGGTTTCTTTATCAAGGGGACATCGAATTGTGGACAAGGGAAAAACAGCAAGGTAAAATAAAACAGAAAAAATTTTATTTCGTGAGGTTTCTGTGACATTTGGGTGATACTCTAAAAAGAAAAGGATGTGATACCATGCATATTTTAGTAGTCGAAGATGACCACTTATTAAATAATACGTTATGCTACAACTTAAATGCCGCCGGTTACAAGGTGGATTCCGCGCTCTGTAAAAAGGAGGCGGAACATTATATTGAGAAACAGAAATATGAATTGATTGTACTGGATGTGAACCTGCCGGACGGGAATGGATTTGATTTCTGCAAGGAGGCAAAGGAGCGCTGTCCGGAGACTGCGGTGATTTTTCTGACCGCAAATGATATGGAAAGCGATATGTTAAAAGGCTATGAACTGGGAGCCGATGATTATGTAACGAAACCATTTCCCATGAGTGTGTTTCAGAAGAAGCTGGCGGCATTACTAAGCCGCATTGCAAAGCAGTCGGAAGAAGATCAATATAAGGACGGAACACTGTTTATTGATTTTAAAGAAATGACCGCTTCACTGGCGGGGAACGCGTTGGTGTTTACCCCTCTGGAATACCGTCTGCTAAAAATCTTTACGAAGAATCCACAAAATGTTTTAACCCGGCAGATGCTTTTGGAAAGGTTATGGGATATTGACGAGAACTTTGTGGATGAACATGCGCTGACGGTAGCAGTCAGCAGAGTGAGAAACAAGATTGAGACCAACGGACAGCAGTATATCAAAACCGTTTATGGCATGGGATATATGTGGGTGGGAGGTGTGCAGAAGTGAGACAAAAAACGTATCTTTCCATCAATCATATCTGCCTCTTCTTAGGACTGGTATTAGGGATGGCAGCCATGGGGAGCAGCATATTGGTACTATGGATCACCCGAAATGTAACGGCTGCCTTGTGTGTGCTGGTTTTTGGCGTGTTTGCCTTTGGATGCGGCGTGCTCTTTGTATGGAGTATCCGGAAAAAGCTGGTCTTGTTTTCGGACCAGCTTTGCGAACTGCTGGACGGGATGATGTCCGGGAAAGAGGAACTGCCGGAAGAGAGACAGCAGGAAGAAGGGCTGTTTTATAAAATTCATTATCGTCTGAAGCGATTATATGAAGTCATGCAGGAGAACCGGAATCATATCGCAAAAGAACGGGAAGATTTGCAGGAATTGATTTCCGATATTTCCCATCAGGTAAAGACGCCCATTGCCAATCTGAAAATGATCAACAATACGCTGTTGGAGCAGGAGGTTCCGGCACAGAAACAGCATGAATTTTTAACAGCGCAGAGCAGCCAGTTGGATAAATTGGATTTTCTGATGCAGGCAATGATCAAAACCTCCCGGTTGGAAACGGGTGTGATTTCTCTGGAACAGAAAGAACAGTCGATCTATGAGACGTTGGCGGCAGCGTTAGGGGGCATTTTCTTAAATGCAGAGAAAAAGAGGATTGATGTGCAGGTGGACTGCCCGGAGCGACTGCTGGTTTCCCATGACCGGAAGTGGACTACGGAAGCATTGTTTAACATTCTGGATAATGCAGTGAAGTACACACCAACGGGTGGAAATATCTGGGTATCTGTGGAATGCTGGGAAATGTATGTAAAGATCGACATTACAGATAATGGAATTGGAATTTCCGAGGAACATCAGGGAACGATCTTCAAACGTTTTTACCGGGAAGATACGGTACACGATGCGGAAGGAATCGGGATCGGATTGTATCTTGCCAGGGAGATTATTTCACTTCAGGGCGGGTATATTGTGGTGGCTTCTGAGCCGGGAAAAGGTTCTACGTTTTCGGTGCGTCTCCTGAGAAAATAAAAGAGAAAGTTGAACTGTCACAAGATTGTGACATTTCAGCCCCAAAAACACCGAAATTTCTTTGTTTTCGTGACATTTCTGTGAGGTTTGGTTGTTATGATAAGGATAACAAAAAGAAAGGACGGTGTTCGTATGAATATCTTAGAAACGAAGGAACTGAAAAAATATTATGGGGCAGAGCCGAATATCACAAAAGCATTGGACGGAGTGAATCTTTCCGTAGAAAAGGGAGAATTTGTTGCCATTGTGGGAACTAGTGGCAGCGGTAAGTCAACTTTATTAAATATGATCGGTGGTCTGGATGTTCCGACTTCCGGGAAAGTTTTTGTGGATGGAACAGAGTTATCAAAACTCAATGAGGAACAGCTGACCATTTTCCGAAGAAGAAAAATTGGATTCGTTTTCCAGAACTACAATCTGGTGCCGGTTTTGAACGTGTACGAAAATATCGCGCTTCCGGTAGAACTGGACGGAGGAAAGGTAGATAAAAACTTTTTAGAGGAAGTCGTGGGATTTTTAGGACTGAAAGAGAAACTGAACAGTATGCCGAATAATTTATCCGGCGGTCAGCAGCAGAGAGTGGCGATCGCCCGTGCGCTGATCGCCCGACCGACAATCGTGTTGGCTGATGAACCCACCGGTAACCTGGACAGCAAGACCAGTATGGACGTGTTAGGTCTGATGAAAACAAGCAGCTACAAATTTAAACAGACCCTTGTAATGATTACTCATAATGACGAGATTGCTCAGCTTGCTGACCGGATTATCCACATCGAAGATGGAAAGATCGTACAGTAAGGGGGGCGGGACTATGAGTGATGTTCTATTTGGAAACAATAATACAGAAATAATTAAACAGTTATCAAAACGTTATTTTAAGAAAAATAGAATTCGGAATATTGCAGCAATATTGGCGATCATGTTAACAGCGTTTCTATTTACTTCTGTTACTTCATTGGTATTTGGTGTAGTATCTTCCTTTCAGTATTCTTTGCAGATGCAAAAGGGCAGCAAGGCAGACGGAACACTGGGGTATATGACAGAGGAGCAATTTCAACAACTTGTAGATAGTGATTTTGTAGAGCTAGCAGGATATAGGCGTGTTGTTGGTTATGCAAGTAATGCGCAAGGGCATTCTGTTGAAATTAACTATGCTGATGACATACAACAAGAACTAACTTTTTGTAAACCGACACATGGTAAATCGCCACAAAAATCAAACGAAATTGCAACTACGGAATTGGCTTTAAAAGCACTTGGTGTGAAGCCGGAAATCGGTGCTTCAGTTCCTGTGGAGATTGAATTACGCGGAAAAATTTACCATTATGACATGGTGCTTTCAGGCTGGTGGGAGGCAAGTAATGATTCCCTTAGCGTTGCAATTATTTCTGAACAATTTTTGGAAGAAAACAAGGAACTGTTAAAAAATACCTATGCAGTAGACCGTGAAATTTCAGGTGTTACTTTTTCAGATGTTGTATTGAAAGACAAAGTAAATATTAAGAAGCAATTAGACGAGTTTGTTTATTCTATTGGTGGAAATCCAGAGGATATGAATGCAGATAATTTTATTCTATCAACAGAGAATCAGATGTCAAAAGGAATGATTACATCAAATTCTATTTTATTTGCAGTGATATTTATTTTGATGTTCGTCATATGTGGTTATTTACTAATTCACAATATTTTTGATATTTCTGTTATGCAAGATGTACGTCAATATGGATTGTTGCGGACATTAGGTACTTCTACACGTCAAATTAAGAAAATTGTTAATCGACAGGCAGTTATGCTTACACTGATTGGGATGCCAATTGGATTGATTATGGGATTTTTTGTAGGGTGGATATTGCTTCCAATAGCAATGCAGCTTCTTAATCTTGAACATGCTATGTCAGGTACGAAAGTTTCCACATCTCCATTGATTTTCATTATTTCAATTGTATTTACGATTTTTACAGTTTTTATTAGTACACGGAAGCCAGCAAAAAAAGCGGCAAAAATTTCTCCGATAGAAGCTATTCGTTATACTGATCAGGGATATTACAAGAAAAGAGTAATTAAGCGTACTAATGGTGGAAAATTGGCTCATATGGCATTTTCAAATTTAGGAAGAAATAAAAAGAGATCGGGATTTATCATCATATCTATGTTGTTGTGTATTGTACTGCTCAATTCAATTATTATAATAACACAGAGTATGGATGAGGAAAAAGTTATTAAACGTACTACTAAGACTGACTTCACGGTTTATAATTCAATTGCGCTTGATATGAGCCAGGGATTCCAATTGCATGAAGATACACTTTCTCAACAGGCAGTGGATTTGATTCATAAGCAGCCAGGAGTACAAAATGAACGGTATCTTTATAGAAATACAACAGATGATAAAAATGTATTGGTAGATTATGGGTTTGAAAATTTAGTTTGTGAATCCACATATTTAGATGATTCCGGCATCGTGTGGAAGGATTGTAACGGATATAATTTAACGACAGTCAATGAGAGTGAAAATCGTTATTTAGGGAATATCATGGGAGCTTCTGAAAACTTTTGGAATGATGTTCTTGTTTTTGAAGGTGAGAAAGATAGGAATGTTCTGAAAGAGAAAATGATAACAGGAGAATATGTGATTATAGGGTGTACTATGGATCGATCAACGGAAGAGCCAGATAGCACGCCGTTGACAAATCAGTTACAAGTTGGAGACAGTATTTCTTTTTACAAAGAAGGTAAACTGGTTAAGACATGTACGATTCTTGCGAAAGCAATTATGGTAGGGACAGAATTAGAAACGCCGATGGGAACTTCAGCACAAATGAATATTGGAGGGGATGCTCCTTTTGTTTATATCTCAGATAACGCATTCAAATTTATGATGTTCCGACATTATTGAGTTACGGTTTTAATGTAGATAAAACAATGCAGGCACAGATGGAAGAATTTTTAAATGACTATAAGGAAAATGATTCATCCGTTGCTTATACATCTACAAAATTGTTAAAGGAGCAGATGTATGCACAGAGGGATATACTTCTAATTGTAGGTGGTATGATAGGAGCTATTATGGCATTTGCCGGATTGATTAACTTTACCAATATGATGGTTACCAATATTATTACCCGCCGCCATGAATTTGCAGCCATGCAGAGTATCGGCATGACAAACCGCCAGCTTCGCAAACTGATTGTGGATGAGGGCGTATATTATGCGGCAGGTGCAGATGTAATCGGCGGTCTGCTTGCAGCAATTTTAGGAATGACAGTATTAAAGAACGTACTCAATTCCCCATCTATGTGGTATTTTACCCTGCGGTTTACACTAGTTCCAGCATTTTTTATCGCAGTAATCTATTTGATTTTGGCGGCGATTATTCCGGTGGTTGTCTTACATTTCTTTAATAAAGGAAGTGTGGTAGAACGGTTGCGGACAGCGCAGTAGACAAGGGAAAAAACGGAAGACGGGGGTGATGCAATTTTCAAATTTGAAAGAATACGGATTGATTTAAAAAGCAGACAGGTACACATTGATGCAAAGTTGATTGTTTTGCGAAGAAAAGAATTTGACATTTTATCATTTCTGGCGGAACATCCGGGCTGGGTGTACACAAAGGAGCAGATCTATGTGTCGATTTGGAGAGACGAGCGCCCGGTCAATGTGGATAATGCAGTGACCTGTCAGATAAAACAGCTTCGGAAGAAACTGGGGAATAATCCCAAAGGAACGCCCTATATCGAGACGGTTTGGGGTGTGGGATATAAATTCAATCAGGGAATGTAAGGAGAAAGCGGTACTGGGAATTGGGCAGTACCGCTTTTGAGTTTGAAAAATAAAGATTGTGATAAACTTGTTATTGAGGGCATATCTGACTATAATGTTACTAAAAAGAATGATCGATGATAGAAATGTGGATTGATATAAGAACAGTTGGGAGTGGAATTGTGCTATGAATAAGATTTTAATCATAGATGACGATAAAGAATTGTGTACGTTAATTAAACGGAGTGTGCTTTCAGAGGAAATCGAAGCAGATATTTGTAATTCAGGAAGAGAAGGAATTCGACAGTTAAAAGAACAGACGTATCAGCTTGTAATTTTAGATGTGATGATGCCGGGGATGGACGGATTTGAAACATTAGAAGAAATCCGGAAGGAATATAGTTTGCCGATTTTGATGTTTACAGCGAAAAATGACAGTGCATCTAAAGTAAAGGGGTTACGAGCAGGTGCAGATGATTATCTGACAAAACCATTTGATATGGATGAATTGATTGCAAGGATTGTGTCTCTTATCCGCCGCTATACACGTTTTAATCAGCAGGAAGACATACAGCAGCTTACTTTTGAAGGTCTGAAAATTGATATTGATAACCGTTGTATTACAACGGAGAATGGAATATTTGAACTTCCGCCTAAAGAGTTTGATTTGTTGTTGTTTTGCGCGAAAAATCAAGGCAAGATATTGACGAAACAGCAGATCTATGAATCTGTTTGGGGAGAAGAGTATGTTTATGATGACAGCAATATTATGGCAATTATCAGCCGGCTTCGGAAGAAACTAGAGGTAAATCCCGGAAAACCGAAATATATTCAGACGATCAAGGGAATCGGATACCGTTTCAATAAGGAGGTATGAGTATATGCAGGTGATGATTGGTTTATTAGTTGGAGTATCTATCATAGCTATATTATCAGTCTGCTTTATTCTTCGTCGTGTAAAAAAGCAGATTATGGAAATGACAGAGGCATTGCAGGATGTAAAAGAAGGAAATGGAAACCGACGAATTTTATCAGCAGCGAATGAGTTAGTTGCTCCACTTGCTTATGAAATGAATGAAATCATTGTATCTTATGAAAACAGACTTTCTAAAGTAAGGCAGTCAGAAGAAACAAATCGCCAGCTTATGACCAGCCTTTCCCATGATGTAAGAACGCCTCTCACGACGCTGATTGGTTATCTGGATGCAGCACATAAAGGACTTGTTACAGGGAAAGACCGTGATGAGTACATGGGAACTGCCCGAAGGAAAGCGTATGATTTAAAAGAATATATTGATGTGCTTTTTGACTGGTTTAAATTGAACTCTGATGAATTTGCTATGGAAATCGAGGAAGTTGAAGTTGCAGAACTGACAAGAAATATTTTGATCGATTGGATACCAGTATTTGAAGATAAACAGATAGAGTATAATATTGATATTCCGGAACAGCCATTCCGAGTAAAACTTGATGCAGACAGTTATATGCGGATATTAAACAATTTGATTCAAAATGTGCTTGCTCACAGCCATGCAGATAAAATAGAAATTACTATGCAAAAACAGAATAAAACAGTACGGATTCTTTTAGCAGATAATGGAGGAGCAAAACTTCCGGATTCATACCAGGAAGGGGAACTTACAGTAGCAGATCAGACATATCCATATTGGGCAGATCCAGAGAATGATCGTTATGATCTTCTGTATGCAGTGAATACAAGAACCGGTGAAAAAGGATTCTATCAGTATGATTCACAGGATGGAACTTATCAGAGTGTAGATGTTCAGACAACAGACAGTACAAAGAAGGAAGCAAAAGGGATTGTTGGAAAACTGGAGTCGCTTGTAAAAGAGCATCCAATTGTTCTTCTGGCTGGAGGAGCACTCATCGTAGTTGTATTACTTGTTCTTATGATTATGTTTGCAGTAAAACTTGTGCATAGAAATCAGGAACTTGATGATCTGTATGATGAGTATGATATTCCTTTTGAAGATGAAGAAGATGACGAGCTGGTTGCTGCTAAGAAGTCAGACAGAAAGGCGTTTGGACGTAAAAAAGTAAAAGATGATGATTATGACGATGGTTATGATGATGATTTTAATGATGATTACGATGCCCTTGATGATGAGTATGCTGATTATGATTTTGATGATGATTACGATGATGATTATGATGATGAATATGATGCACCGACAGGAAATACAAGAAATTTAGGAAGATCAGCTAAAAAATCAAAAAAAGGAAGAAAAGTATTCTTCTT
>ERZ1106973.2535-NODE-2535-length-13391-cov-4.561038_pt1 | contig 13391 bp, 8 predicted proteins | sample MGYA00403686_ERZ1106973 | MGnify/ENA primary metagenome ERZ1106973 (study PRJEB35170, sample SAMEA104062408) | human gut metagenome | biome: human gut; feature: human-associated habitat; material: faeces | place: Denmark | collected 2012-11-06 ...
ACATCCTTGACATTCTCGCATCGTTCGATCCGATGAGTGCCGTCCGGATTTGGCTCATTCCAGACACGTTTCGTCGAAGCTCCCGCTCCGCACGCCACGATGGTCTGTTTCTCCTCCATGATCAGAATGTTATAAATTCCTGCTTTCCCCGGACTTGCGTAACCGACATTTTCCAGATTGCCAGCCATGCTCTTCTGCCGATACAGATAATATGGTTCTAATCCCATCTCTTTTGCATATTCTGCGGTGAGGTTCATATGCTCTGTGGTGTTGACCATCTTGTAATCTTTATAATCTTCCTTAAACATGTTAAGCCGTGCCGCCCTCTTTAATGCAAGTGAATGCACGGTAAGATTATCCGGTTTTAACGCTTTTACCTGCTCTAAGGTATCCCTGACATCCTCAAGGCTTTCCTCCGGCAGTCCCATGATAAGATCCATGTTGATATCATCGAATCCAAGTTCTCTCGCAAGATGAAAACTCTCCACGGTCTGTGCCACGGTATGTCTGCGCCCGATGATTTTTAATGTCTCATCTTTCATCGTCTGCGGATTGATGGAAATTCTTGTGATGTCCCATTTTTTCAATGTTTCTAATTTTTCCCTTGTGATGCTGTCCGGTCGTCCGGCTTCCACTGTAAACTCCAGACAGTGTGACAGATCAAAGCTGCATCGGATTTTGCGGATCAGCCGGTCAAGCTGATATGGCTCCAGTGTTGTCGGTGTTCCCCCTCCAATGTAGATGGAATTCAGATGTTTTTTTCCAAATTTTACCGCTACATAATCCAGTTCTTTTTCCAAAGCATCCAGATAGCTGTCCACTTTCTGTCTCCAGCTCACTAATGGGTAGGATGTAAACGAACAATACAGGCAGGTTGTCGGACAGAATGGGATTCCGATATAAAGACTGTAGCCGTTCTCGTAATCGATCTTTTTTAAGATTTCAAGCTCACGCTCTGCAATATCAATGGAAAGATCGATTTTCTCATCGGATGCAAAGTACGTTTTTTGCATGTAGGTTCTGATCTCTTCCTCCGTTTTTCCTTCCTCTAAAAATTTCATCGGGATTTTCGTTGGCCGGATTCCTGTCAGCGTTCCCCACGGAAGCTTTTTGCCCGTGATCTCTGATAAAATCTGATAAAAATTCTGTTTCAGTTCGTTTTTCGTTTCCGTGCGGTCTGAAAAATCTACCGGAAAACTTCGGTCATGACTTTCCTGATTTTTTCCCTTCCACTCAATTTTTATCTGCTGTGGCTCATACTCCACCTGAAACTGTAAGGTGATCTCTTCCTCATATTTTTTATCTTCTGCCGTTGCACTCACATTTTCCTCCGGGAAAAATGCTTTGATGAGCGAATGTATGTCATACTCAAATTCCGGCTGGTTTAATTTTGCTAATATCATGCTTTCCTCCTACAAATATGGATTGTACATCCGCTCTGTTCCGATCGTTGTCATATCTCCATGCCCTGTATACACGGCGGTCTCATCAGGAAGCGGCATGAGTTTTTCCCGGATCGCATGGATCAGCTGGGATGCACTTCCCTTCGGGAAATCAGTCCTTCCAATAGAAGTCTGGAAGAGACTGTCTCCGCTGAATAACGTGTTCTGATATGGGAAATAATAGCAGCAGCCTCCCACCGTATGTCCCGGTGTTAAAAATACCCGTATATGAAATCCTGCAAGATCTATTTCCTGCTCATCTTTTAAATATTCATCGGCATAGAACACAAGCTCGCTTCCCTGCCATCCGCTCAGATTCAACTGCGGATTTTCCAGTGTCTCTTTTTCTTTTTCCTGCGCATATATTTTTATATGCAAAAGCTGCGCCAGCTCCCCTGCCCCTGTCGCATGGTCAAAATGTCCATGTGTCAGAAGAATTGCCACAGGTTTCAATCCCTGTTCTTTCACTTTCTCTGCAAGCTGTTTTGCACTTGCACCCGGATCAATGATCAGTACTTCTTTTGTGTCATCATTGATCGCAAAATAGCAATTGGTCTGTACCGGACCTACCACATATGTCTGTATACTTAATGGTGCCATATTTCTCTTCCTCCATAAAAAGATGAAAGAAACCACCTGAGCCAGATCAGCCGGTGGTTCTCTCAATATCAATAATACTGTCTATCTGACGAAGCTTGTCGATCACGCTCGTCAGCTCTGCTTTTCCTTTTGTATTAAATGAAATATCAATGGTTGCGATTCCCTGCTTACTCGTCTTGGAATGGATCGCATTGATATCAATCTCACGCTCTGTAAAGGCTCTTGTGATATCAACGAGAAGCCCGGTACGGTTATTGCAGAATACTTTGATTTCTGCCAGATAAAGACCGGAATTGCCGGATTCTTCATCATGCTGCCACTCCGCATCAATGAGACGTTCTCTCTCCATATCCGAAAGATTGATGATGTTGATGCAATCTGTCCGGTGAATGGAAACACCGCGTCCTCTTGTCACAAATCCTACGATCTCGTCCCCCGGAACCGGACTGCAGCATTTTGAAAAATGGACTGCCACGTCATAAAGTCCCTTTACAATGATACCGCTCTTTGATTTTTTCTCCGGGACTTTTTCTTTATTTTCGGAGATTGTCTCAAGAACTTCCTCGTCTGTAATACGTGCAAGGTGGTCTTTCTTATATTCCTCGTACATGCGGTTTACGATCTGACCTTCTTTTAAACCGCCATGACCAACGGTTGCAAGGCAGGAATTCCAGTCGTGAAAACCATACTTTCGCATGATTTTATCCTGATACTCTGGTCTGTTGATATCGGAAAGGTTGATCCCTTTTGATTTACAACAGGATGCAAGCAGCTCTTTTCCTCTTATGATATTTTCTTCCTTCAACTCACTTCGGAACCACTGATTGATCTTATTCTTTGCCTGCGTGCTCTTTACAATATTCAGCCAGTCGCGGCTTGGTCCCTTGGAATTCTGAGAAGTCAATACCTCGATCCTGTCACCATTCTGGATCACATAATCAATCGGAACAAGCTTTCCGTTGACTTTGGCTCCGATCATTTTATTTCCGACCGCCGAATGGATGCTGTACGCAAAATCAATTGGCGTAGAACCGTTTGGCAGGTTTTTTACATCTCCTGTCGGTGTGAAGCAGAAAACCGTATCCGAAAACAGGTCGAGATCACTTTTTAACAGGCTCATAAACTCCTTGTTATCGGACATATCCCTCTGCCACTCTAAAATCTGTCTCAGCCAGCTTAACTTCTCTTCCTCGGTAACGGTCATTGGTGCTGCAGCACCGCCATTATTGCTTGCCTCTTTGTATTTCCAGTGAGCGGCGATACCATACTCAGCAGTGCGGTGCATCTCATAGGTACGGATCTGGATCTCGAACGGCTGTCCGGTCGGTCCGATCAATGTCGTGTGAAGTGACTGATACATGTTCGGTTTTGGCATGGCAATGTAATCTTTGAACCGGCCAGGGATCGGTTTATACATCTCATGGATGACACCAAGTGCCGCATAACAGTCTTTTACGGAATCCACGATAATACGGATCGCAAACAGATCATAAATCTGATCCAGCGTTTTATCCTGATTCTTCATTTTCTTATAAATACTGAAAAAATGCTTTGCCCGCCCATCGATCTGCGCCGGAATTCCGGCTTCGTGGATATGTTTTTTTACCTCTTCCACAAGACTCTGGACATAATCATCCCTGACACTTTTTCTCTGGGCGATCTGATGAACCAGATCATAGTATGCTTCTGGCTCTAAATATTTTAAAGACAGATCGTCTAATTCGATCTTAATTTTGGAAATACCAAGACGCTGGGCAATCGGCGCATAGATATCCATTGTCTCGCGCGCTTTTTCCTTCTGTTTCTCCGGCGTCATGTATTTCAGTGTCCGCATATTATGTAGGCGGTCTGCCAGTTTGATCAGGATCACACGGATATCCTTTGCCATGGCAAGGAACATTTTTCTTAAATTCTCTGCCTGAACTTCCACCTTATCCGCATCGTAGGACAACTGTCCTAATTTTGTGACACCATCTACCAGCAGTGCAACCTCTGCACCAAACTCCTGCCTGATCTCCTCATCGGTCATAACGGTATCTTCCACCACATCATGCAAAAGTCCCGCTACGATTGTCTCCTTATCAAGCTCTAACTCTGCCAAAATAATCGCAACGCACAATGGATGGATGATATACGGTTCTCCCGATTTTCTTACCTGCCCCTTATGTGCCTCGTATGCAATGTTGTATGCCTTCTCTATCAGACTGATATCCGTAGATGGATGATACTTACGGACACTGGCGATCAATTCCTGATATAATTTTTCGGGACTCTCAAACTCCTTCATTGGTTTGATACTATTGTCCTCTTCTTTTACGATTTTCTCTAATTCTTCTGATGAAAGTTCTGCCATGTAGATCACCCACTTTATCTATGCTTTTGTGTATAATATATGATTATATTTTATTTTCTATCAAAAATCAACGCTTAAACTTTGCATCCGGCTTCCATCACCATTCTATCTGATAATCTGACATCAGGACGCCGTCTATTTCCCGGTCACCGCAATATGAAAAACCTAATTTTATGGCAAGTTTTTCAGAAAGAGCATTTTCTTTTTGAATCAGACAGTGCAAGAGATGTACCTGCAGCTCCTCTCCTGCATATTGCATGATCGCCTGACAGACTTCATAGGCATAACCCTGATGTTGAAAGGATGTCCGGATCGCATACCCCAATTCCATATCTCCATTTAACTCTTCCCGATGTTCCACACCAGCCCTGCCGATCAGTGTGCCCGTTTTTTTCTCAAAAACGAGCCATATTCCATATCCGTAAAAACGATACATATTTTCGATATAGGCTTTCTGATATTCCAGCTCTTCCTCATATTCATATAACCCCTCCATATAATCGGTCATTCCGGGTTCTGCATACATGGAAAAAAGGTCATCCAGATCAGAAAGTTCCAGTTCTCTCACAATACAGCGTTCCGTCTCCAGAATCGTCCATGGAATGTTGAAATGTCTCTCATACACACGCTGTAAAAACGTCATATCGACTTCCTCGAACCCCTCGACGACCATATCGGCATGAAGAAATGTATCCGTTTCCGGCTTCTGATAGGCAATCGCCGGGACATCCACATCTCTGGCAAGGTCTAAAAGAGACTGATTCGAAGACAGAAAAATGATATCTCTGCTCCGCTTCTCTGACAGCTGATGAAAGGCTTCCTCTTTTTTTATTAACACAAATGTAGTTTGTTTTATTCCTGCAAGATTTTCTCTTAACAAAGAAACTTCACGCTCCGGTATCTCCGACACCCATATCTGTTTTGGATACTCTTTCCTATTATAATATGGCAAACCTGTTCTCCTTATTGATTGTTATGCGCAAAACAACCGGTATCTGAACAGATACCGGTCATCCTTTTAAAACCCATAAATTAATATGCAATATTTACATCGACATTTCCCTTGATTCCTGGAACACTTCCCTTGGAAGAATACTGCCACATGTTATATTTTCCTTTGTAATTGCAGGTTGTGTTGTACTGTGCAACCCAGATAAAGTAGTTACTGAATGCAGATGCATCAATTTTATTGTTGTACCAGCTCTTGCTTGCGTAAACACCTGCTTTTCTTCCACCGTTTGCAATGGTCTTACAGAACGCAGCCACGCATGCTGTTCTGGTGCCTTTATCTAATCCGTTGGCACGTGCTGCTCCGCTTCCGTTCTCTGTATCGACGAAGATCGGGTAAGACAGATTGTATCCAGAGCATAAGGTCAATGCCATACTTGCTTCCTCAACAGCTTCTGCCTCCGTTGTGGCCTGCGTGAAGAAGTAAACACCCACATTAATACCGTTTGCAGTTGCACCCTGAATATTTTTCTTGAAGCAGGAATCCTCTACCAATGCTCCTGTCTGTGATCCACGGTAACCAACACGGATAATTGCAAAGTTGATACCTGCTGCCTTTACAGATGCCCAGTCAATATTTCCCTGATGGCTGGATACATCAATACCGTTCTTTCCGGAACCCTGCTGTAATGCTCCATCACTTCCGAAGTTGTAAGAGATACCGCTGATCACCTGACTTCCTGTTACACGCTGATGGTTGCTGGTGTAGTAATATACTTTTCCATCAATGGTTTGCCATCCGGTGTAAACAGGCTCGGTGTAGTAAGTTCCGTTTGCATTGTAATCTGCCACGGTTGCTGGTTTTTTACACTCGGAATCTTTGTAAAGTAATCTACCTGACTTATCCTTTAACTGTGTTGTTGTATTTCCGGTAAAATCATTCACGGTAACGGTACATGTGATTTTCTTGTCATTTGCGGTTGTCTTGGTATCACCCGGTTTTGATAAGTATGTGATCGTACCTGTTACAGTTGCACTTCCTTTTCCAACTGCTGTCACTGTACATCCTGTTTTCGCTCCATTGGATACCTTTACAACTTTTTCGTTGCTGCTAGCCCATGTAATATTTGTGATAATATTGCCTGCGTCTGTCAATGTTGCTGTGAGACCAATTGCATTTGCATTATTAATGGTGCTGTTATATAAAGCTGCCGTCTGTGGTACTGTGACAGATGCACTGGCTGCGGCTACAGCTTTTGCCCAATGAATTTCTAAAACATTCTTTGTTTCATCTTTATCAAGAACAAGTTCTGTTTTATCCGTAGTTGTATAGTCCGGGGTAAAATTATTTTTTGCCTTAACCGTATCTCCTACTTGACCAGATCCTGCTTCTGCTTTTGATGTATCTTCTTTTCCATCAAAGAAATGCTTAATGGTATAATTGACTTTTGCTGCCTGTTTTTCCTGCCACGTAACGGTATATTCTGACTGACCTGAAACAATCGTTACTTTCTGTATTGTACCTTCATATTTTGCTGTATCCGGATTAGTTACCTCTATTTCTGTACCAGCAGTAGCTTTATCAGACTTTCTGCTTATTTCGGTATCCCCACATTTATTTATGATTGTGTAACTTATCTCTGTTTTTTCCGTACTTTCTGGTGGATCTTTCTTCTCTGTACTTTCTGGTGGATCTTTCTTCTCTGTACTTTCTGGTGGATCTTTCTTCTCCGTACTTTCTGTCGGATCTTTCTTCTCTGTATTTTCTGGTGTTTCCGATGGTGTTGTTGTTTCTGATGATTTTGGTGTTGCTGTTTCCGATGATGTCTCGGATGATGTAGTCACACCAGATGATTCCGTTCCTGTAGCATGGTATCCCACACGTTTTGCGGAAGCCGTCACTGCTGCCTGTGCAATGTCCACTTTTGTCGATCCACCAACGGAAGCAGTAGGGAAGTTGGAAGTATCCACATCTCCTGCCCCAACTTTGGATGGCGTGCAGGTACTGTCAACCGTTTCCACTGTATCCTGAATAACAGCCTCCACCTCAACATTGTCTACCTCTGCATCCTCTGCCGGTGCTACTTCTGCTGCGGATTTGATCTCGTCTTTGACATCTACCTTGGTGTATTCAATCTTATCCTTAACTGTTACTTTGTAAGAATTCTCTTTTGAGATATATCCATCAATCTCATTCAAAGAGACATCATATTTTCCGGCATCAATACTTTTAATGTAAATAATACCATCTTTATCATCATCTGAATATGTAGTTGATTTTGCCTTCTTCTTGTCTGCCTTGATTGTGATCTCAAAAGGCTGTCCCTTTACATTTTTCGAGGACTCGTCCTGAATCTTGATCTTCAGATCCTTCTCAATAGAACTTCCGACCAATGTAACAGTTTCCGGTTCTGCCGCCTCTGTTTCTTCCGTGACAACCTCTTCGACTGCCACAACTTCTTCCGTCGGTTCTTCTGCCACCTCTGTACTTATCACAACATCCGCCACAATTGGTTCCGGCTGATGAAAATGGTCATATAAAAAATATCCTCCTGTCCCGACACCGCCAACTGCTGTCACAGTGGCTACACCTGCTATGATTGCCTGTGTCTTTGTCAGTCCGCTAAGCAAAGTCGCAACCCCTTTTACCTTTCCGGCTGCGCCCTGAACTAAATTTAGAAAATTCATTCTCGTCTCCTCCTTGTCTGCATTTCCAATTACTTATCGTAAATTTTTCGCAATTCACTCTATTATGATAAAGAATCTGTCTGCAGTAATTTCGCTGCTATTCCTTCTTTGTAATCATACGAAGCTAATTATAGCATTTTCCCATATTATGTAAATATAATTTTCCTTATTTTTTTGGAAATTTTTTCCACCAGAAAATATTGTTCTCATTTTCAAATTTACACGCCCTCACAGTCAAATGCCGGGATAAAACTCTCTTCCGCTGTGTCCCCCTCCTGGATAAAACCATTTTCTATCCCGATATCGATCGCATAATCCACCAGTGTCTCATATTCCTCATCGGTAATCCTGCGATTCAATTCCGGATACTTTTCCAGATTGGAAAGTGGGGTGAACTGGTTCATGATACTGATATAAATCATATCTCCGTAAGTTTCATGCAGATACTTTAAAATCTGCATGGAATCCGCCATACAACCGGGCAGTGTCAGATGTCTTACGATCGTTCCACTTAAAATAAGGTTATCTTCATCTCCATTTACAAACACAGCCTTTCCTGTCTGCCGCACCATCTCTGCGATCGCTGCCTTTGCAACCTCTGCATAATCCGGAGCATGGGAATACTTTTTACTCAAAACCGGGCTCATATATTTAAAATCCGGCAGATAAATATCGACGTAACCCTCTAACATTTTGATCGTGTCAACCGTCTCATAACTGCTTGTATTGTATACAACCGGAAGCGTAAGCCCTTCCTTTCGTGCCTGATCCAGAGCCTTCACGATCTGCGGCACAAAATGTCCCGGTGTTACAAGATTGATATTATTGGCTCTTTTTTCCTGCAATTCAAGAAAAATATCCACGAGCCGCTCCAGAGAGATTTCTTTTCCAACCGTTCCGTTTGCGATATTCTCATTCTGACAGAATACACAATGCAGCGAACACCCCGAAAAAAATACAGCTCCCGATCCCGCATCTCCCGAAATGCACGGTTCCTCCCAGAAATGAAGTGCTGCCCTCGCAACTTTTAAATTTTCTGTCTGCCCACAGATTCCTTTTTCACCCTTTTTCCGGTCTACAAGGCATTTTCTTGGACATAAATCACATTTCACACCTGCTACCTCTTGCTAAACACGTTATTTTCCGCTATTATATAGCAGTCAAAAAGATTTTCACAAAAAAATCTATCTTTTTCATTATAACAAAAGAAAAAGAAATGGATACTATTTTTAACAAAAGTTAATGAATTATTAAGGAGTAAACTATGAGTTTAAAAAATGTAATGGTCGCACAGTCCGGTGGACCGACAGTTGCAATTAACGCCAGCCTTGCAGGTGTGATCCGTGGAGTCATGGCATCTGAGCAGTATGAGACTGTCTATGGATCTGTAAATGGAATCCTTGGTATCTTAAACAATCATTTATTAAATCTGACAGAGATTATGAATGAAAATCCGGCATATCTGGATCGTCTGGAAACAACACCTGCAATGTATTTAGGTTCCTGCCGTCATAAACTGCCGGATTATCTGGATGATGATTCCTCATATGTTTTCATCTTCAAACAGTTTGAATTATACAATGTCGGCGCCTTCTTCTACATTGGCGGAAACGACTCTATGGACACCGTTTTAAAATTATCCGAATACGGCAAAAAAATCGGCAGCAATGTCCGCATCATCGGTATTCCAAAAACAATCGACAACGATCTGTGTGAGACAGACCACACTCCTGGTTTTGGTTCCGCTGCAAAATACATTGCTTCCTCAGTTTTAGAGATTGCCCATGACACTTTTATTTACGCAGTCAAGAGTGTCACAATCATTGAGATCATGGGACGTGACGCAGGATGGCTGACCGCTGCCGCTGCTCTTGCAAGAAACGGATATAATTCCGCTCCACATTTGATTTATCTTCCGGAAGTTCCGTTTGATACGGACGACTTCCTGTTAGATGTAAAACGTATGCTGTTTGAACGCAATAACGTTATCATTGCCGTATCAGAGGGTATCCGAGATGCATCCGGCAATTACATCAGCGCTTCTGAGAAGTCAGTCGATACATTTGGCCACAGCCAACTGAGCGGCGCCGGAAAAACACTGGAATTCCTTGTGAAAGAAAAATTAGGCGTAAAAGTCCGCTCCATCGAAGTGAATGTATTACAGCGGTGTGCAGCCCATTTAGCATCCAAGACAGACCTTATGGAATCTGTCGAATTAGGAAAAAAAGCCGTTGCGCTCTCCGAGGAAGGCGTAACAGCTTCTATGGTCACCATGAACCGTGTATCTGACGATCCATATACGATTGAATATGGATATGCCGAGATAAAAAATATTGCCAACGAAGCCAGATCCGTTCCTACTGAATGGATCAACGCCGCTGGCAATGATGTTACACAGGAATTAATTGATTACCTCACTCCATTGATCCAGGGTGAATCCAATGTCACCTATGAAAATGGTCTTCCTGTTTATATGGATGTCAGTCATTTGACAAAACATCAATAAATTTTCCAATCTCAGCCCACGCTTTTCTGGATTCTGGCAGCATTTTTGCTGCCATCTGGAAAATGTGGAACATTCCATCATAAATACTGAGTCTTACTTTCACACCCTGATGTCTCGCTTTCGAGGCAACGCTCACCGAATCACTTAACAGCATCTCATAAGAACCTACCTGAATGAGCATTGGCGGAAATCCTCTGAAATCCCCATACAAAGGTGAAATATAAGCATCCATCGGATCATGGTCACCCACATAGTCTTTGTTATAGATCAGGCTGTCCCTCGTATTTCCGAACAACGGATCCCTCTCATAATTGGTATCATACGATTCACCGCTTGCCATAAGATCCGTCCACGGAGACATTGCAACGATCCCACATGGAAGCTGCATTCCATGATCTTTCAGATAATGGCACAGTGCCATCGCAAGCCCTCCTCCTGCGGAATCTCCTGCCACAATGATATCCTCTGCAAACCAGCCCTGACCGAGCAGCCACTGATATGCGCTCACTGCATCTTCCAATGCCGCCGGATATGGATTTTCAGGTGCTACACGGTAATCAATGGTGAGTACACTCATCCCTTTGCTGACTTCATTGTAAAGTCCCGCAAACATGCGGTATGCATTCCGCATCGCTCCGATATACCCGCCGCCATGAAGCTGTAAGATCACCTTCTGCTCATTTGGATTTTCCTTTAATTCAAGCCACTCCATTGTGAAGTGCTCCATCTCGATAGTGGTCATGGTGAACATATCCGGGCATTTCCACGGCGGTTCGACCATTTTTTTCCGCAGTTCACCGCTTTTGATTTTCCTGCCGATCAGGTTATCGTTTGTCACATGCGCGATCAGGTCACGCATGACATTTCCTGCGATGCTCGCTTCGTTTGTCTCATGTTCTCTTTCTTTTTTCAAAGTCAATTTTCTGATCATAAACCCTCTTATTCAAACTTCTGTCGTTTCCTTATCTGATATGGAATCTTCTCTTCAGTTCCACCCTGGCTCTTCTGTCACCGATGATCAGCGTTCCAAGGAACAAAAATACAGACGTTCCGAGTGCCGCGAGCGCCAGATACGGCACATAAATAATTCCGGTCAGATACAGAATGATCGGAACAAAACTGCACAAAATCATAAAAATCTGCCACATAATATAACTCTGCCAGTTCCTCCGGTTCACACACATCAAGATCAAAATTCCTATATCGACTAAAATGATCGCCGCCGGGAACACATACCGTACCGACCATCCCCGGTAACCATTCACAAAATCGATTGCAATCAATATCAATATGGCAATTAAAGTCAAAACAATTGTTTTGGCAATATAGCCGGTTTTTCCAAGGATTGCAAACCGGACAACCAGATATCCGTAAAAAAAGATCAGACCGGTAACAAGGCTCCACGCCGTCTCAAAATCACCGTAATGATTCACTGCAACTAAAACCGCCTCTGCCACGATCGCCACGAAAAGATAAATTCGCGACAAAAGCATCATCCGCCTTGTTTTGATCTTGACATCGGGATACATATTTTCCACCTCTATCGTAGGCTCTAATACGGAGTGACAGAGCGGGCAGCGCTCCGTCTCATCCAAAACTTCTATATTACATTGTTTACATCTGCTCATCTCACACCATTACTTTCCTGTTTTTTTCTATCCTGATCCATTCTTCTTAATCGGCAGTTACACCATTTGTATCTAACTCGACCTCAATTCCGTCTGCTGCGATTTTGCGGAAAAATCCCCGCTGCACGGAAACATCTTTCAGATCAAAGCTGAATGAGAACACCAGCGTACTTCCATAAGAACAGATCGTTCCCTTCAAATGCTGTCCCTTCGACATTGCAAGAAATGCATGGAACATCTCCACATATGGGCGGTATTCCTCATCCACACCGATATTTCCGATATTTGTGATCGTCGTTGTATTGGCAAGTGCAGACTTTGTATACACAAGCTTCATTGCAATATTTTTCAAGAAAAGCGGCACAGCACGCGCAGCCAGCAGCTTTTCATTGGATACATTATACGAAAACAGTTTTTCCAGATGCTCCCTGTTGATCTGGCTTCTCAGATTATCACGCACGATCTCCAGCACTTCCGCAAACGTGTAGACTTCCTTTGTCGGATGAAATTCTGCCGACACCATGACAAAGAAATTCTTTGTTGTGATCGAATTAAAATATGGGCGCAGATTTACCGGAACTGCCACGCGGATCGGACTCGTGGACGGCATTCCCTTCATACACTCCGTATACACACTCCAGATATAAACGGAAACAAGATATTCATTGATACTGCAGCCATATCTGTGACATACCTCTTTCAGCTGCGGAATCTGCATATACCCATGCATAACGCCGAATTCTCCCGGTCCCAGATGCTCTCCCTTTAACAGATATGCCTTTTTTGTCTGATAGCCTTTTGCAGAACTCTTCTTATAATTTTTTAAGAAACTGTCCTCTCTGTTTAAAGATGTACCACTGTTTAAGGAATCCCCCACCTTCTCCTTCAGTTCCGGGTGCGCAAGACGCAGATACTGGTAAGTTAACTCTTTCAAAAAGTTAATGCCGCCCATTCCATCGGTCAGCACGTGGAACACTTCCAGATTAATTCTGTATTTATAATAAGTCACGCGGAACATATAACTGTGGTTTTGATTCTGCTGAATATAACGGCACGGAAAATTGCTCTCCTCACGTACTTTCGGTGCAGGCTTTCCATTCTCCTCAAAATAATACCAGAATACCCCCATGCGGAGTCTTAAATTAAATCCATCCATCTTCGGAAGAACAATGTTTAACGCCTGCTGCAAAATATCAGGCTGTACAAGCTCCGTCAGTGTCACACTG
>ERZ1106973.2545-NODE-2545-length-13329-cov-51.489076_pt1 | contig 13329 bp, 10 predicted proteins | sample MGYA00403686_ERZ1106973 | MGnify/ENA primary metagenome ERZ1106973 (study PRJEB35170, sample SAMEA104062408) | human gut metagenome | biome: human gut; feature: human-associated habitat; material: faeces | place: Denmark | collected 2012-11-06 ...
TTGGCATATTCATGCCAAAACACCTCGCGGGATAGTGGTGTGTGAACAGTAACATTTTCCACCCCATCCTTCACGGAATCTTCATAAACTATGTTGCTTCTATGATTTCTATATGCTATAGTAAAATTATCAGAATTCTATTCTGCCTTACGAAAGATAAGATATAAATATTTTTTCGTAAAGGAGTGAGAAATCTGGAAATTAAATATTCAAAACAAGCCCTTAAATTTTTAAAGAAACAAGATACTATTACTCAAAAGCGGATTCTTAATGCAATATCAGTTCTCCCAAAAGGAGATGTTAAAGCATTGCAAGGCAAAGACGGTTATCGACTACGAATAGGCGATTATCGTGTAATTTTTAATAATATTGACAATATTATTTTTATTAGAATGATTGGCAATCGTGGACAGATTTATAAAGGAGTGTGATTTTATGACTGCTGTTAAAGAACGTATTATAGGTGCTGTATCAATTATGAGTGATAAAGATGCTAATATATTCTGGCATATTATTCAAAAACATTTTAAACTGCCTGATACATTCGCAGATATAGAAAAAGTAGAACCCGATGAAACAGATTTAATAATGTTAAAGGAAATCGAAAACAACCCTGACTGTCACGAATTCATTTCTCAGGAAGAATTAATGAAAGAACTTAATATGTAAGTATTGTTCCCTGAAAAGTGCCAATTTCAGCACTTTTCAGGGAGTCATAATTTTTCAATAAAACCATCATAAAAAATTTCAAAATAAATAAAAAAACATTTGACAAACTCCACTGCATATAGTATCATATATTTTGTCGCTGAGGTATTCCCTCAAACGACATCATAAATGCGATAGTGGCGTAGTTGGTAACGCGCGACCTTGCCAAGGTCGAGACCGCGGGTTCGAGCCCCGTCTATCGCTCTTATAACTAAAAAGAGATATCCTTTATGGATATCTCTTTTTAGTTATAGGAGTGTAGCGGAGCCACTCACCCGCGGTGCGGCTTCTTGTCTCCGTTCCACGTCTACACTCCGTTTCGGTCGTTTCAAAACCGGCATCCACCGGAAGCCGTGAAACGGTCGGCGCAGAACAGACGTCCCCCGGACGTCTTGCGCCCGTCTATCGCTCTTATAACATAAAAGAGATATCCTTCATGGATATCTCTTTTTCGTTATAGGCAGGAATATCTGTCATATTTCCGCGTCCCCACACATATTATATATAAAACAACCACAGGAGGCGCATATGAGTGCAAAAACAAAAATCGTCGTTGTAAAAATGAAGCATGTCATTCTCACCGGAGTGCTCCTTGGCATACTGCTTCTTCTGATAATTTTCGCTGCTACATATTTCTTTTCAGGTGATGAGCCAAAGCCTGCAGTCGAAGAAACCGGCATGTATACACCGGGTGTGTACAATACATCTGTAGCGCTGGGTGGGGCAGCTATCGATGTGTCTGTGGCGGTGGACAGTAATAACATTAACTCCATAAGCCTTGAAAACATGACTGATTCGGTGGAAACCATGTATCCGCTTGTTGAGCCTGCGATGAACGAGCTCGTATCGCAGATTGTGCAAAATCAGTCCACCGATAATATTTCCTACGCAAACACAAGTCAGTACACCTCCAAAGTGCTGCTCGACGCAATTGATAACACACTCTCCAAAGCAAAAAACTCTGACAGCTCAAATACCGAAGAAAATGCAAAGACTGTATCTGAATCACAAAAAGAGCCCGGGGATTCTTCAAAAACTGAAAATACCTCGCAGTAACCTGCGAGGTATTTTAACTTAATCATATAAATCGTAAAATATATGTTATGTATCAAAAATATAATCTACTGCTCACTGTCTGCAGATAATCCCTGTAGATAATCGCTGACAGCACTGATATCTGCGTAATAGCAGTTCACCGGACGACTCTTCTCATAGTACTGATATCCGGAGTAACCGCCCCAGCCTACCAATGCGACTACAGCTGCCGCTGCAACAATTCGTGCTATAACACGCTTTACTTTATTTCTGGCATTTGTCTTTTTACGATTTGCCTTTTCATTCTTATATTTATCAACCTTTGCCTGACTCATTGCTTTTCTCCTTTAACTCAATGCAATAATTCTACTACATTTTGCGGGAGATATCAAGGCATTTCATCATAGCTTCAAAAACACTGCTTCTCATGCCCTTTTCCTCAAGCACACGCACAGCCTGGATAGTGGTTCCGGCAGGTGAACACACCATATCCTTGAGCTCGCCCGGATGCTTTCCTGTCTCGAGAACCATTTTTGCGCTTCCAAGCACTGCCTGGGCTGCAAATGTATATGCCTGGCTCCTTGGCATGCCGCCTGCTACAGCCGCATCTGCCATGGCTTCGATAAACATAAACACATATGCCGGTGAGCTTCCGCTGACCGCTGTCACTACATCCATGAGCTTCTCGTCTATCATCTCAGCCTTTGAAAAGCCCGAGCACAAATCAAGCACTGTATCAAGCTCAGCCTGCGATACTCTTTCATTTGTACAGACTCCCATCATGCCCTCACCAACCATGGCAGGTGTATTTGGCATGGTACGTATAACCTTTAAGCTCCTTCCAAACATCTCGTCAAACCACGAAAGTGACTTGCCCGGTGCAATCGAAACAATAATTTCATCGTCACTAACAGTGTCCTTTATCTCTGCTATAACCTCCTCATAGTACTGTGGCTTTACTGCTAAAAACAGAATATCTGCAAACTCTGCTACGCTCTTATTGTCCGCTGTCAGCCTGATTCCAAGCTCTGCTGCATTCTTTTCTCTGGAGCTTTCGGTCTTTGCAGATGCAAGAATATCGCTTGCCTGTGCCTTGCCTGATGCAAGCACTCCGTGTATCATTGCCTTTCCCATGTTTCCACAACCTATGAAGCCTAATTTCTTACTCATATTATCCTCCTGCCGTAATCAATATATCTGACTATTCAAAGCATCCACAATCATGTTTAACAGTCAGTATTTTTGCAAACTATTTTAGCACACTTCATTCAATCATGCAAAATATCTTTTGACTCTCATATCATCTTATGCATCAAAACCTGAATGTACAGGCAGGCCTCTGTGCTCAACAGGAGTGGAAAAAACTATCTGTGTACTTGTCTTGCCGAATTTCTGCAGAGTGTTGATAAAGTCATCAAGCTCCTCCGTATTCAAAAACTCCACCTCTATGAGCATAGAATACTCTCCTGTCACACAATTGCACTCTATGACATTCTCCACACTCTCAATAAACGGATAAAACTCTTCCTTTTGTACAGGCTCCAGATCCAGATTGACAAAGGCCTTTATCTTATAGCCCAGATTAACCGAATCAACAGCGGCATGATAGCCCTTTATGATTCCCTTGCTCTCCAATCTCTCTATTCTGGCTGTTACAGCCGGTGATGACAAAAACACCTGTGCCGCTATCTCCTTTATCGCTATACGTGCATTTTCCTGCAGCAGCTCTACTATTTTCTCATCAATCATATCCAATGCATTCTTAGTCAATGTACCGCCTCCTAATCTCTCTTTTGTAAATGTGATTTTTCCAACAAAAAAGAGGGCGCAGATAACCTAATATCTGAACGCCCTCGTTCGCTTTACTTTTTTAATTAATTACTCTAAAAAAATAATATCATTAATCAATATTACTTGTCAAGATTAAGATCTGTAATCTCCGTTAATTTTTACATAATCATATGTAAGATCACAGCCCCATGCCTTGGCTGACACATCTCCCTGGTGTAAATCTATGTCGATGTAAATCTCATCCTCATGCAGTATTTTTGCTGCCTCCTCCTCTGAGAAGTCAACTCCGGCACCGTTCTCGCACACCTTGATGCTTCCTGCTGTTGAGCGCAGGTGAAGCTCCACCTTGTCTATATCAAAATCAGCCTCCGCATAGCCTATAGCACAAAGTATTCGTCCCCAGTTGGCATCCTCGCCAAACATAGCACACTTTAAAAGTGGTGAACGGATAACGCTCTTTGCCACAATAATTGCTGTATCAAGATCAGGCGCACCTGCGCATGTGCACTCTAACAGCTTTGAAGCGCCCTCTCCATCCTTTGCAAGCATTCTTGTAAGATTTGAAAGCACCTCGTACAGTGCATCCTTAAAGATCTGATAATCATCATTCTCTGTAGTAATAGGTGTGTTTCCTGCAAGGCCGTTTGCCATGATGCTTACCATATCATTGGTAGAGGTATCGCCGTCAATGCTTAAGCAGTTGTAGGTAACCTTTACAATCTCGCTCAAGGCCTTCTGGATGAGCTCCGATGAGATGGCAACATCTGATGTGATAAAGTTTAATGTAGTAGCCATGTTCGGGTGAATCATGCCGCTTCCCTTTGCCATACCGCCTACTGTACACTCACTGTCTCCAAGCATGAACTTTACCGCATACTGCTTTGGAACGGTATCTGTAGTCATTATAGCGTTTACAGCCTTGTCGTTGCCGTCTGCCGAAAGTCCCTTTGCAAGCTCCTTTATATGGCTCTCGATAGGCTCAATAGGAAGCACCTGGCCAATAACGCCTGTAGATGCCACGATAACCTCGTTTGGATCAATCGAAAGCTCTGCTGCTGCAAGCTCGCACATTCTCTGAGCCTTCTCTACTCCGTCAGCATTGCAGGTGTTGGCGTTTTTGCTGTTGGCAATAACAGCCTTTGCCGTATGTCCTGATGCCTCAAGGTGTGCCTTTGTCACCTGAATAGGCGCGCCCTTCACCTTGTTTGTTGTGTAAACAGCCGCTGCCTGACACTGTGTTTCTGAATAAACTAAAGCCAGGTCATTTTTGTTTTTGTCACTGTTTAATCCACAGTTTAATCCGTTTGCAACAAAGCCCTTTGCTGCACAGACGCCCTTTTTTACCTTTGTAAAACTCATTTGTATAATACCTCGATTCTTTTAATATGTCCAATCCCCAACATATCGTATTATTGATATATGAACGATAGACTGTAACATTCTCTCGTTACTCTATCTCTTTCATGACGCTCTTGTAAGCCGGACGGATAATCTTGTTCATGCCGACAATCTCCTCAAGCCTGTGGGCACTCCAGCCAACGATTCGCGCAATGGCAAAAAGAGGTGTGTAAAGCTCCATAGGAATACCAAGCATCTCATAAACAAAGCCGCTGTAGAAATCGACATTCGGAGAAACACCCTTAAAGATATGGCGCTTTTCAGCGATAATCTCAGGAGCCACCTTCTCTATTGTATTATAGAGGTTCATCTCATTATCTCTCTTCTTTGCAACTGAAAGCTTCTCCACATAGCCTCTGAATATACGCTCCCTCGGGTCAGAAAGTGAATACACCGCATGTCCCATTCCATAGATGAGTCCCTTGTGGTCAAACACCTCACCATCCATCATTTTCCTGAGGTATGCTCTCACCTCATCCTCATCATCCCAGTGCTTCACATGCGAACGGATGTCCCGCATCATCTCCATCACCTTGATATTGGCACCGCCGTGCTTTGGTCCCTTAAGGGATGACATGGCTGCCGCGATAGCAGAGTATGTATCTGTACCTGCCGATGTAACCACACGGGTGGTAAATGTAGAGTTGTTTCCACCGCCGTGCTCCATATGAAGAATAAGTGCCATATCAAGCACCCTTGCTTCAAGCTCTGTATATTGATTGTCAGCTCTGAGCATCCTAAGGAAGTTTTCAGCTGTCGAAAGCTTTGGATCCGGCCTGTGAATATACATGCTCTGATCATTTTCATAATGATTATACGCATGATAACCGTAAACTGCAAGCATCGGGAATATTGCAACAAGTGATAAGCACTGTCTGATATTGTTGTCGATGCCAGCCTTTGCTACAAGAGGATCATATGACGCCAGTGTCAGTATACTTCTCGTCATGGAATTCATGATATCCTTTGACGGAGCCTTCATGATGACATCCCTCGTAAAATTGGTAGGAAGGGTTCTGCTTCTTCCTAAAACCTCTGTAAACTCAGCCAATTCACTCTCAGATGGCAGCTGCCCGAAAAGCAGCAGATAAGCAATTTTTTCAAAACCAAACTCACCGGGCCTTAAGTTGTTCGTAAGTGTCTTTACATTGTAGCCCCTGTACCACAATTGTCCGTCACATGGCACGCTGCTACCATCCTCGCCCGTCTTAAATGAAACAATCTCCGAAATATTCGTAAGACCTGTCAGAACTCCCTTTCCGTTTACATCCCTAAGTCCTCTGTTGACACCATATTCCCTGAAAAGACTATCTGAAATTGTGTCATTTTTAATACAGATATCCTGTTTTTTTGCAGCGTAATCCGCTAATAAATTATTGCTTTTTGTCATCCATTCACCCTTCCTTTTTATCTTTTAGAATATATTATATCCGTTTTCTTAGAAATTGGCAAACCCATTCATGAATCCGTAGCCAAAAATTTTATTTGGGTAGTCAGTTTTTTCTTTTCTGCGGCAGTTTCTTACCATGACATTTTTTATATCCACTCCGTTTGCGAGCAAAACATTGCCTCTCACTATCATCCACTCCATGATGAGAGCCGCCACCGCTGCAGTGATTGCAGCAGCCGCCGATGTGCCACTTAGTGCTATATACATTCCTCTTAGATTTGCCCCTGTGATATCCACAGCCGGTGCTACGAGATCCGGCTTTATTCCACCGTCTGCGTCAAAGCCCCTTCCCGACTCTAAAAGTATTGCATCATTTAGGGAATTATAGCCTCCCGCCGTTATCACAAGCTTAGCATCCGAAGGCATGGTCAGCGTGGTATCAGGCTCCGAGACAATAAAGCTCACATCATTATCAAGAAGTCCTGTCATCGGGAGCCACATATTAAAAACGCCTCCAATAGTACTAAGTGGAAATACCCTGATGGTCCACACTCCCTTCACCACCTTTTCAAAGCGGATAAATATAAGCAAATCCCTCGTCTGTCTGCCGGTCTGCCTGTAGTCAATAGTCACCTGTGTTCCTTCAAGCAGAAATGAGTATTCACCGCTGTCTATTCGCATTGGTACCCCTGCCGGATTCGACTGACCACTCGGTGATATGACAGAAAGCGTAAATAGCTCAGGTGAAAGTGCCCAGCATTCCAGATAAAAGCCATCCATATCCTGCTCAACATTTATCTCAATATCATCGACTGTATCTGTTATGCGCCCTTTATAATGATGCCTGCTGTTCGCCTCATTGCCCGCTGCCGCAACCACAGCCCTGCCTCTTTTTGCCGTGATATAGTCCAGATACTCTGAAAGATCCTCAGCTCCCGTGTGGCTTCCGTTATTGCAGCCAAGCGCCATGCAAAAGACAGCCGGTGCTCCCTTTTGACCTGCAAACTCATCTGCAAAATGCACTGCTCTCATCACATCAACCTCCGAGTACACCATTTTACGATCCGGAATAAAGTAGAAATCATACAGCTTTTGAGGTGCCCTTTTCAGCTTCACGACAATAAGCTTAGCCTGTGGTGCCACACCTGCAAAATCATCCTGCGGTCTGTCATTGCCACATATCACGCTCGCCACAAACGTACCATGCCCATCCTCATCGCCCGGTATGCTCTCATATGGATTTTCCGATAAAATAGCAGCATTTATCTCATCCTCAGAATAAACCGTATCCGTATTCTGATCCCAGAGCACTGCAATCTTCGTCTTACCCTCAGGTGTCATAAAAGCCTCCTGCGCATAATTCACACCTGTGTCAATAACCACCACATACACACCATTTCCGTATAGTCCCGGAACAAACTCCCTTTGAAGTCTGAACACACCGCTCTTTACAAGTCCCTGCGTGGATAAAGGAGCAAGACACTTTGGAATAGCCGAATACGAATAAACTCCCACCAGAAGTGGTGGGAGTCTTTCGTAATCCTCATATGTCCATATCTCGTAATCATCGCCCAATGTCTCTATGATATCAGGAGCTATTACCGGTGGAATGAACTCCTTTTTTGATACTATGAACTGCATATTTTACCTCATATGATATAATATTTAGATATGAGGGTCAAAAGATATTTTGACCCTCATATAATTATATTCTATAAATAAAAATATGCTACCATATTTATCTAATATAAACAAAGCTTCGACCAAAATTTACTCGCGGCTTCCATGACATGTAAAATAAATCACCTGGTAATCCTGCGAAAGCACCGCAAGCAGCCTTCTGCCTCGAGCAAGCTTCTCATCATCCAGATTCACAAACGGATCGTCAAGTATGAGGAACGGCTTCTCGCCCGGATACATCGCATCCACAAGCGCAAAACGCATACATATGCCTATCAGGTCCTTGTAGCCTGCCGACATGGTTCTCACATCGCGAAGCTGCCCCTGCTCCTTCATCCTTATTGAAATATTGGCATCCACCTGCCAGTCTCTGTCTGTATTTTCTGTCAGGATACCGAAGTACTTCTGGAATCCATTGGAAATAGGTGCCATGTATCTGGCAGTAAACTGCTCCCTTGCCCTGGTCAGATAGTCTGATGTAAGCCCAAGTATCTCGTACTTATGCTTTTCCTCAGCCTGTATCTGCTTGCAGTTGCGATACTCCTGCTCCTTTTCATCCCTCATATCAAGCTGCTCCTGCAGATCATCCATCTGTCTGCCGTACTGCACTAAGGATGCCCTGATTTCATCGAGGCTGCCTTCCACCTTTGAAATCATCTCATTGAGCTCATCAAGTGTATACGGACACTCATTTGGTGCAAGAAGCTTGTCCATATCGTTGTCATTCTCAAACTGCGCTTTCTTCTGAAGAGCACTGTCCATATTTTCCTTTGCAAAGCCGGCCTCTGCGAGCTGCTTTTTCATCTGTGAAAGTGCCTGTGTATATTCTGCAGCACTGTCATATCCATAGAGACTTAAATACTCATCAAGCGAAGCCTTTGCCTTCTCATAGTCAGCCTTTGTCTTGGCGCGCTTTCCTATCTGCTCGTTGAAACGACTGTAGTCATGAGCCTTTGTTCGAAGCTCATAAAGCTTCTCCTGATACTGCGATTCATCTGCTTCAATCGAAAAGCTGTCAAAAAACTGTGATACCTCATGCTCCATTGATGTAATGCCGCTTTGAATCTGCTCAAGCTGCTCCTTTAATTCCTGAATCGGTATCTCCTTCTGCTTTATATTTTCCTCACGCTCAGCCATAAGCCTGATGTATGCTCTCTGCTTTTTGTTGTTCATACGGATTCCATAGACCATCATGACAACACCGCAAAGCGCCATAGTGACTCCAGCTATGCCTACCACAGGAAACATGATTTCCTTCACATTGTACTTCTCATTCAGACTGAATACCGTAGCAACAGCCGCTGCCAAAAGACCTATAACCATAAGCACAATGCCTGCAGGTACAAGCTTAGTCTTCTCAGGGGTCTCCGGCTCCTCCTCATCATCTGCCATCTTTGCAAGTGAGGTCATCTGCGAGAGCTTTAGCTCCATATGGCTGTACTCATTCTTGACGCTCTGGATGTTTGCTATCTTCTTTTGCATCTCATCAAGACCATCATCAGATGGCACACCATCCTTAAACATACCTGAAAGTGTGTCTAAATACTGCTCCTCCTCAGGCGTAAAGCTCAGATTATCTTCTACAGCCTTTAAGCTTTCAAGCTCTCCGGCCTGCTTTGTCTTTTCCAAAAGCTCTGCCTCATCCGGTGCTTTGTCTCCAAAGACTGCCGATGCAGCATTGTAAATGCTCTCTTTCTCCTTTGCAACAGCACAAAGCTGCTCGTAGTTTTCACGAAGTGCCTGCTTTCTGCTGTCCTCAGATGCCACCTGAAGCGCCCTGCCGTACTCGGCTCTGATACCGGTAAGCTCCTTCTTCTGGGCAGTTTTCTCATCTATTTTCTGTGAAAGCTGTGCTGCCGCCTCATCCGCGGCCTGATACTTCTTAAGCTCCTGTTCCAAGGCTGTGAGTGTATTTACACGCTTTTTGATGGAGCCTGTGATACGGTTTGGAGACATCTTGTTCATCATATCCTTAATGTCCGCTGTCGCCGACTCGAAGTTGTTGATGTCATTTGTATTTTCCGCCATATTGCCAAGCTTTGCGCTGATGCTGTCTGAAGACGAAAACATGCAGTCTGCCTGCGCTATGTATATCGTTCTCTTGAACGAGCTGCGGTCGAGGTCAAAAAGCTCCTCTCCAAGCAGTGGTGAAAAATCATCACACTCAACCATGGTTGCAAGCCTGTATAAGTGAAAATCATCCTGCTTTTCTGTGAGGCCAAAGGTCCTTACAAGTCTGTACTCCACTCCATCGGCCTCAAAATCAAGCTCTCCACCATAAGTGCCGCCCTGCCATGGCTTATAGAGCTTTCTTTCCCTCTCAAAGGCGCCCGGCTCCTTTTTCGTATCAAAGCCGTACAGCATAGCCTTCAAAAAAGCCGCAAGTGTACTCTTTCCCCAGCCGTTTGGCTGGTTTATGACATTGACTCCATCATTGAAATTGATATTAAGATCGGACAGCTTTCCGAAGTTGTTTATGTGACAAGCTATTAATTTCAATTTCTAAATCTCCTCCCCGCTAAGCGCCGATATACCACACCTGATGACCTCAGACTTCTGCTCCTCGGTCATATCTGAGCCAAGCACCATCCGTATGAACTCACCCTTAAGTGATGCATCCTTTTCGTATTCACTGTAATTGATGAGAAGTCTTGTCTCATCATACACCTTTTCATAGTAGAAATATTCCTCGAACATATCCTTGAGGAAGTCTGTGTTTATCTCACAATCCACGTCCACCTCACCTACAAGCACGAACTTTACCATGCTTCTCGATGAATATTCACTGTCCGAAATGGCTTTTTCCATCTTCACAGCCACATCCTGTGTGGTCATGGCTCCTGTCACATCCACATACAGCGTGTAGAGGCTTCTGTACGCAAACGGTACAAAGCTAAAGCCTGCCGTGAGCTTCTCATCATCTATATCAAGCAACACAAAGCCCTTTTGTCCACATTCATCAAAGCCTCTTCCCTCTAAGCAGCCGCTGTAGCAGTACATGCCACGGTTGTCAAGCTGTCCGCTCTGATACTCATGCACATGACCGAGCGCGAGATAATCAATGCCCTTATTCTTAAGGTCGCCTGTGGAAATCTCATCACCGAGCTGTCCGTGGAGAGTGACAACGTTGTAATTGTCATTGTCGAGCACAAGAGAATTGTACATGGCAGCCTGGTTAGACTTGTCTATCTCAAGACCTGTTATTGTGATATTTCCATAGCTGTATGAGGTCCACTGATTAGAAAAAAGCTTAAGGTTGTCAGGGATTTCATCGAGCTTCGATATGAAATTGTCCGAGTCGTGATTACCCTTAAGATAATAGAAATCGATATCCGGATTTGACGTAATCGAATCCTTTACCAGATTTCTGGCAGTCGCTGACACATTTCTCGTGTCAAATAAATCGCCTGCTATGATAATCGCCTTTACATCATTATTTTTGGCGTACTCTATCATCCTTGAATATGTACGCAGTATTTCCATTTTTCTCTCTTTTGCCTGCTCCTTTGACAGATTCGAGGTCATCTTCGAATCCAGATGCAGGTCTGCACAGTGGATAATTTTCATTTTTGCCAATTCCTCTCTTACGAAATATGCGGTACCGCATATTTCTGTGCTGAATAGTTACAATCCTTTAACAATTAAACGTGCTGACTGTCTGCAAGCTCAGGTGTACCTCTCATCTGAATGAGCGGGCCACCCTTCTTCTCCACATAGTCCTTAGTGATTGTAACCGTGCCGATATTGTCATCCTTTGGTATCTCATACATGATATCGAGCATGAAATCCTCTATAATCGCACGAAGAGCTCTGGCTCCGACTTTCTTCTCCTTTGCCATCTTGGCGATGGCATAAAGCGCATCGTCATCAAACTCAAGCCTTACCTCATCCATCTCAAGGAGCTTCTGATACTGCTTGATAATGGCATTCTTTGGCTCCTTCAATATCTTTACAAGCATATCCTCAGTGAGCGCCTCAAGTGAGAACATGATTGGAAGTCGTCCGATAAACTCAGGAATCATTCCGAATTTGCGGATATCATCAACAGTTGCCTGCATGAGCAGGTTTTCATCCCCATCATACTTGTCCTTCAAATCAGCCTTGAAGCCTATAGAAGCCTCCTTGTTCAGGCGCTCCTTTATGATATCCTCAAGTCCCGGGAAAGCACCTCCGCATATAAAGAGAATATTTCTCGTGTCAACTGTGGTCATCGGAACCATGGCATTCTTGCTGCTGGCACCAACCGGCACCTCAACCTCTGATCCCTCTAAAAGCTTAAGCATACCCTGCTGCACTGACTCTCCGCTCACATCACGCTGGTTGGCATTTCTCTTCTTTGCAAGCTTGTCTATCTCATCTATAAAAATGATACCGTGCTCAGCTCTCTCCACGTCATTATCTGCAGCCGCAAGAAGCTTACTTACCACACTTTCGATATCGTCACCGATATATCCGGCCTCAGTAAGTGATGTGGCATCTGTTATGGCAAGTGGCACATCTAAAAGCTTTGCAAGAGTCTTTACGAGATATGTCTTTCCTGAACCTGTAGGTCCGATCATGAGCATATTTGATTTCTCAATCTCCACACCATCATATTTATTTGAAGCCTGCTTTGCAGTGGTGTTCTCTTCCTGCGCCTTATGCTTATTGTCAGCCATGACACGCTTGTAGTGGTTATATACTGCAACCGACATGACCTTCTTTGCATGCTCCTGACCTACCACATAGTCATCAAGACTTGCCTTGATCCTATGCGGTGCAGGAATTGAGTGAATGTCAAGAATCGGCTCGACCTTTTTCTCTTCCTTTGGTTTTTTCTTCTTAAGCTTCTGGCTGTTTGGTATGCCTCCTGTCAGATCTGACAAATTTATCATGCTGATATTGGGCATATTGCCAAAATCCATATTGCTTATATTTCCCAGATTTCCGAGGTTGCCAAAATTACCGTTGCTCATGGAGTCAAAGGTCTTTTGCATACAATCGTTGCAGATGCACAGGTTCGGCTGGATATGTATCATCTTTCCTGCCACGCTCTCCGGTCTGCGGCAGATATAGCAGACATCCTCGTAGTCGTTTGACTTGTTATCGTTTGTATTATCTATGTTATTTGTAGTTTCTCCATTATTATCCTGAATATTGTCAGGTACTTCCTTGAAATCATCATTATTCATAGGTGAATTACCGCCTTTGTATCATTTAGCTGCTTTATCAGCCATTTAACTATTATACACTACTGAATAAATGCGTGCAAGCAAGCTGAGGCGCTTTTGAAAAAAAAGGGGCTGTAAAATAAGTCCCTAATATAAGAAACGCCAATTCCGGCAAAT
>ERZ1106973.2554-NODE-2554-length-13285-cov-3.155933_pt1 | contig 13285 bp, 9 predicted proteins | sample MGYA00403686_ERZ1106973 | MGnify/ENA primary metagenome ERZ1106973 (study PRJEB35170, sample SAMEA104062408) | human gut metagenome | biome: human gut; feature: human-associated habitat; material: faeces | place: Denmark | collected 2012-11-06 ...
GGGGCCTGCTTATGCCGGGAAGCTTTATTCCGTTTTTCGAGCGGAACGGCTCTGTGGTCGAAGTGGATTTGTACATTTACGAACTGGTTTGCCGGACCGTGCGCGAGTGGCTGGAGCGCGGGATGGCCGTCAATCCCGTTTCCTGCAATTTTTCAAGCCTGCATTTCGACAGCCCGGAATTTCCCGAACTTGTCGCGGCGATCGCGGATCGCCACAATGTACCCCATGCGCTTTTGGAACTGGAAATCACCGAGAGCGCGATCATGCGCAATCCCCAAATCGTCTGTGCGCAGGTGTTGCGGCTGAAAGAGCGCGGCTTCATGATCGCCATCGACGATTTCGGATCTGGGTATTCTTCCCTCGGCCAGTTGCAGCAGCTGATGGCTGACGTGCTCAAGCTCGATCGCAGCTTCGTGCGGCGCGGGATGTTCGGGACGCGGGAACGGATTGTCATCGGCAACGTTATCCACATGGCCGGGGAACTGGGTATGCAGGTCATCTGTGAAGGCGTGGAGAACGCGAAACAGGCTGAAATGCTTATTGAGCTCGGCTGTTATTATGCACAGGGCTTCTACTACGCGAAGCCGATGCCGCGAGACGTGTTTGAGGGGCTTTTGGAGAAAGGCAAAGTTCTGCAGGACGAAAAAGAAAACAAGAAGGGAGCCTGGCAACGGAAGCTTTAAGCCCTGTGAAGGCCGAAGCGATTTCCCCTGTGGATTCAAAAAAACTCTCTGTAACGGTATAAAAGGCCATGTACGGGAACCTTTCCCGTACATGGCCTTTCCTTTCCGTCATGGGAGCGGAACAGTAAACGGAAAATGAGGCGATGCCATAAAGTGCTGGCGTTGAGGAACATCTCTAGTGTATTCTCTTTTCAACAAAGGGCTGTCTGTACGCTCCGTTTCCGGAGGAATGCGGGTCCCGTTCAGACTGTTTGAGGGAGGGGCGGATGAGCATCCGTTGGGTTACGTCTCTATTGGGCCTGCTGCTTACCGTAACGATCATGGTCACGGCAGGCTTATCATGGAATGTGTACAGCTCGTTCACGAAAATGGTTGAGGCCGACGTCCAGTACCTGAACCTGATGCAAGTCAGCCGGGAATTGCTCCAGAGTTCCTATGATCTGACCCGCAAGGCGCGGGAATACGTCAATACGGGCGATGAGGCTTCCGAGCGGGCGTATTACGACATCCTTGCGCAGCGGTCCGGGAGGGTGCCCCGGAAGAGCTCCCTTGCGCCGGGAGAGACGATCAGCCTTCCGTCTCTGCTGGAGCGCTATGGAGCCAGCCGGGGAGACATGGAGTTTTTGGCGACCGCCCTGCGTCGTTCCGATGATCTGTCGATTACGGAAATCGAGGCCATGCAGGCGAGCAAGGGAGAAGCCTTGTGCCCTGACGGTTTGCACAGCGGATCGGACACAATCGATGTGGAGTATGCCCGCCGCCTCCTTTTTAATGCCGCCTACCAGAAACGGGCTGGAGAGATCATCAAGCTTGTCGAGTCGGGGATCACCAGCATCCTTGACCGGAAGTCCCATCAAATCGAAGCGTACAAGCGTTCTGTCGTATACCATATGAAGGAGTTGGGAGCTTCCATAGCGGTCGTATTCCTCATCGCGCTCATGTGGATCTGGTACGGGATGAAGAAGGTGAGCCAGCCGCTCCGTGAGACCACGCTGTTCGCGCACCGGGTCGCGGAAGGCGAAGCGGAATCGTCCATTGCCGTCAGCGGGCATGACGAAATCGCGGAACTGCGGGCCATGCTCAACGTCATGCTCAGCAGCCTGCAAAAAAATGCCCTCATGCTGCGTGAGCTTTCCTATATTGATCCGCTCACGGCCCTCTGGAACCGCCGCCGCTTCCGTGAGGTGCTGTCCGATGAGCTGCGGCGCGTGCAGGAAGAGAAAGGGAAGGGGTTTGGGTTGGCGTTCATCGACGTGGATTGCTTCAAAGGCATCAACGATACGTTCGGCCATGCCGCCGGGGATATGGTCCTGCGGGAGTTCGCAAAACTTGCCAGAGGGATGCTCCCCGACTCGGCGACGTTCGCACGGCTCGGAGGGGATGAATTCGTGCTGCTCCTGCCTGATGCCGATGAGGGTGCCTTGTTCCGCCAGCTTGAAGAGATCCGGGTGGCCTGTACGGCAAAGCCGCTCGTCCATGCCGATCGGGAGGTGCGTTTCAGCATCAGCGCCGGAGGGTATCGGTTTACGTCTTCGGGAGCCATCGATACGCCCGAGGAGAACGAAAAGACGATTTCCGATTTGTTCCGGTATGCGGATTCCGCGCTTTACATGTCCAAGCAGGCGGGGCGCGACCGGGTGACGCTCTGGAGCCCGGATTGTTCATTTCCCTGTGCTGAGGGCCGCTGGAAGGAACAATCCGTTTCGGATGACGCTTGTTAGGGGGCGGAGAGGAAGCGGGAAAGGCGGAGCTCCGGCGACCGGATGTTTTGGGGAGAACGCGTTGATGTCCAAGAAGATGGCTCTTTGAAGCCCCAAGGCTTGGGGGGAAAGGCGGGATACGTGACGCCGATCACGGCAAATCATGCCGCATCGGATAAGATGGGGTATTCCGCCTGAAAGGAGCCGTCCGTGAGCATCATGCGTTCGATTTTGTGCCTTACCCCGTCCTCGCTGGCTTTTGTATTGGGCGGCGCGCATTTCTGGCGTGCCGGACAATACCCGTTTTCCGTCGGCTGTATGCTGTTCGCACTGCTCGTTTGGAGACGAGAGGCGTGGATACGGCAGGTCACGCTTGTGTTGTTGCCGCTGTTGGCCGCGCGCTGGGTGTGGGCGGCGGCGCAGTTCGTGCAGATCCGCATGTTCATGGAACAGCCGTGGATGCGGCTGGCGTGCATCCTGCTCGGCGTGTCGCTGTTTACCGCCACGGCGGCCTTGTTGCTGGAAGGAAAGACGGGGGATGCATGGTATGCGCGCGGCAGGAAGAGGGCGCTCATGCGGACGGCGGCCTTTTTCGGGACGATCGCCATCCTGACGCCGCTGCTTTTCGTCGCACCGCAGGTTTTCCTGACGGAGCGCTTCCTGCCCGGATGGGCGCCGCTCCATATCCTGCTTGCCGGGTTTTGGGCCTCGTGGGTGGCATCGCGGCTTGGGGACAGGGATGCCGCGCCGCGTACGCGCTTATTCATCTGGCGCCTGTTCTCGGTGGCCTTTTTCGTACAGCTCGCCCTCGGTCTTGCCGGATACGGCCTGTTCCTTATGACCGGGAACCTTCATCTCCCCGTGCCGGGCATGATCCTCGCGGCCCCGCTATACCGTGGCGGCGGGCTGTTCATGCCCATTCTGTTCGGCGTCTCCGTACTGCTGGCCGGGGCTGCGTGGTGCAGCCACCTGTGCTATTTCGGGGTCTGGGATACCGTGGCGGCCTCCGGGCGCAAGGCTGTCCCGCCTCCGCGTTGGATGTCTCGCCTCCGGCCGGTTTTCTTTGGGCTCATGCTGGCAGTCCCCGTCGTCCTCCGGTTGTCCGGCGCTCCGACCGGGGTCGCCGTTGCGCTCGGTTTGGCGCTGGGCCTGCTGCTCCTGCCCGTTGCGGTGCTGTTGAGCCGCCGGTACGGTTCCGCCTGCTATTGCCTTGCCGTATGCCCGCTCGGGCTGGTGGCGAACTGGCTCGGCAAGATCGCGCCGTGGCGCATCCGGCGGACCGATGCCTGTATGCACTGCCTCGCCTGTATCCGCGTCTGCCGATATGGTGCGCTGACTCCTGAACGGTTGAAGGAGGGACGCCCGGGCCCAGGATGCACGCTGTGCCGGGACTGCCTCTCCGTCTGCCGTCATAGAGGGCTGGCCGTGACCCTGTACGGAAAAACGTGCGGAGCCGCTGAATCCAGTTTCGTGGTGCTCCTCAGCATCATGCATACCGTATTCCTCGCCGTCGCCCGCGTATGACGCCGTAGAGCTTTTAACAGGCGGAAAGCCATTGCTTTTGGGGAGGTTCCTTTGGGGGCTCTCCCCGTTTCTTATGGCTTCCGTAGTGGTATGGAATTTCGGGGGATTGGGCTGGTTGGGATGGGCTTTTTTTTTTCGGCGTTGTCCCACGAGAAAGCCCCGGCTTGGGAGAAAAAGCCGGGGCTGGTCCCTTCCGGGCGCAGGGACGGGGCAAGAGGGCGTTACTTCGAGCTGAAGTTGGGGCCCTGCCTGAATTCGAGGAGCAGGTGCCAGTCGGGGCACCCCGCCGCGAGCTTGCCCTGCGGCTTCAGATCCTTGCCCGCAAAGGCGGGGAAGTCCTTGCCGTAGCGGTAGGCCCGGTGCACCTGCGTTTCGGGATTGTCGTCACGCTTCACGCAATAGGCCTGATCGTCGGTGGAGATGGGATTGTTGTATTCCCAGACCACCTGCTTGTCCGGGGTGACTTCGAAAAGATGCCCGTTGTTGGTGGAGGTGATGAACCAGTTGCCGTTGGGGAGTTTCTGGGCCGCTGACTGGAAGTCGGAATAGAAACTGTTGTGATCCTTGGTTTCGTACTGCCAGACCACCTGATTGGTGGCGGGATTGATTTCCATGACGGAGCTGCGGTTGGCGCTGGGGCGATGCGTGCCGTTGTTGAAGATGGAAATGTTGCCGTTGGGCAGCCATTCCACGTCGTGCGAGCCGAAAAGCACCTGATCGCCGTCGTCGTGGTAGCCGGAAGGCGCCTTGCCCATGCCGTGGGTGGCGGGGTTGCCATAGCGCCAGACGATCTTCTTGGTCTTGCGGTCGATGATATAGATTTCACCGAAGTCGCGCGAGTTGACCGCGTATTGATCGGTCTTGGCATTGTAGCGGACCGAATTCCAGTGGGTCCAGTCGGCGCGGGCGAAATAGCCCATGCTCAGGGGCAGATGCCAGTTGATGTCGATCTGGTCGGGGCCTGTCCCGATGTTGTCCCACACATGCCATTCCCACGCGATTTCACCCTTGGGCGTGACTTCAAGGATGGCGTCGGGCCAGATGCCCTGAAGCGGCTGGCCGTCGGGCCCTTGTCCTGGTGCGGGCATTCCGTTGCGGCTGAGGGCCTTGTCCTTGGGATCGCGGCCCTTGGCGAGGGCTTCGTCATACGTCTTGTTTTCCCAGATCAGGATGGCGGTGTTTCCGTTGGGCAGGCGATCGAAACCGTGGTGCGCGATCTGGCGCGGATTGCTGACCTTGTATTCCCAGACCACCTTGCCGTCCCACGCATACTCGCGGAGCAGGCCGTACCAGCCGCCGAAGTTCACGGGGCTGCCGGCGATCTTCTCCGCGCGGAGCAGGTTCCCGTTGGGAAGCAGTTCCGCATAGAAGGCGGGATGGTCATGCTTCCAGGTATGGACAATATTGCCTTCCATATCGATGAGGTAGGTCTTTCTGCTGCCTGGATCCTGGATTTTGTCCACAATCCATGAAGAAACCTTGGTGTGCGGCGTGAACAGCGTGTAGCCGTCGTAGGCCTTTGCCTTGTCATAGGCCAGCAGCCCGAGGGGGCCGGTGATGGCCTCGTAAGCGCTTGCCGGGGCTGAGAGCATGAACAGGGACAGCAGGGCCGTAGCCAATGAGGTAAGCCTGAACATGGAGACGCTCCTTCTCTTTCGGCCGCGCCCGGCACTTGCGGGCGGGGCCTTCCGCCGTTCCTCGCGGCGGAGGGTGGACCGCGGGCCGCCCGGGGGAGACCCGTGGCGGAATCCTTACAGAACCATCTTCCAGTAAGGGATGGCGAGGAAGAAGAGGAAGATGCCGGTGAGGACCATGCGGGCCGCGAGCACCTTCAGCATATCCTTGAAGAGCATGTAGCCGGAGCTGAAGAAGTAGAGGATAACGGCGTATTCATAAGGGAAAAGGTAGTTGTCGAGGCCGTACTGGAACGAATAGAAGAGGATGCGCGGGTCCATGTTCATCTGTATGCCGAGCTCGGTGACGGGAGACGTCATGGTCGTGGTGGCCGCGAGCGGGGTCAAGAGGAAGTTGGCCAGCGCGCCGAGCACATAGGAGGCCAGGCCGGCGGTTGTGGTGGTCATGCCGTGCAGATAGGGCAGGGTGTTGTTGGCGATCCTCGTGGTCACCTTGAGGAAGCCGCCGGCGCTGCCGATGGTCATGCAGCCCATGATGAAGAAGAGGGGCGCGAAGTTGACCTTGCTGAACTTGGGGCCGTCGAGGAGCCGGACGCCGGGGAGGAAGGCCGCAAAGGTGACGCCGATGAGCACCAGCCCGGCGGCGACGCCGTGCAGCTTGTCCGTAGCGAGCAGGATGAGGGTAACGAGCATGAGGATGGCGGCGCGCTTCTGTTCGGACGTCACCGGGCCGAGTTCCTGGTACTTGGTCTGCAAGGTGGCGCGCAGGGCCTGCCGATCCACCTTGGAAGGGAGGATCAGCATGACCAGCCCCACAGACATGAAGGTATACAGCATACCGGGAAGGAAGTTATGCATGGCGTATTCCATCCATGTGCTGCTGATGCCGGAAGCCTTTTGCAGCAGGCCCATGCCGAGCACGAGGTCCGCGCCGCCCGTGAGGTAGCACAGTTTGGTCGACGCCACGGCGAGGCAGCAGGTAAGGATGACGGCGGTGGCTTCGCGGCCCTTGGCCTTGAAGTCCAGTGCGTCGCACAAGCTGATGCCGATGGCGCAGAAGATGGCGGCCTTGCCTGTGATGGCCGGGACGAGCGGGGCCACGATGGATACGGCGAGGGTAATGCCGATAAGAGTGCCGGTGAAACTGCCGCCCATGCAGCGCACGCAAGTCAAACCGATGCGCTTGCCGAGGCCTGTTTCCTGTAGGATCTTGCCGAGTGCGAAACCGCCGATGACGATAAGGGGCACTTCAGAAAGCCACGGAGAATATACAACCTGCTGTTTGACGCCGCACAGGACAATGTAGAGTACGGGAAGGATAAGGCCAACGGCAATTTCATTCATTGCATCCATAGCCCAAATGCAGATTGCCCATGTCGTAATGGAAAGGAAGAGGGCCATATGGTGCGTGACGGTTTGCCCGTCTATGGGCATTGCCCAGTAGACAATCAAAGGTATCGCAAAAGATATGAGCCACTTTAAAGCCAGAGAACAGTTTTTTCCCGTCATCGGCAGAGTCATGATCTTCTCCTCCAGAGAGTGGTACGGAAAGCTTGAAGTGACTCTAGCTGTAAAAGAGAATACGTGATGTAACGGTTGCTACATTTTTCTCAAGGACGGATATTTTTTGTCTCCTATGAAGAAAAAGTTGTACAGGCCGGGCCCGGAAAGGATTGCCCATGCGGTGAGAGTGATGTACAACCCGTTGTCGATAAAACTTTTTTGTTGGGCAACGTATCTGGTTATTCGCCTTGTACGGGATAATGGCGTTTGCGCACAAGGAGGCCCCTATGGAGATGAATGACGCGAAACTGATAGAATTCACCCATATACCACCGGAAGCCGGCGTGTGGCGCCAGGTCCTGGATCTCGGTACGCGCCTCCGTTTTCGCAAGGGTGAGGAAATCATGCACGGCGGGGAAAAAGGCGAATACCTCTATTATGTGCACCAGGGGGAAGCCCGGCTGATGCGGACGACGCTCGACGGGCGTGAAAAGATCCTTATGTCCATGCGTTCAGGGACGGTAACGGGTGAAACGCCGTTTTTTGACGAGGTCCCGGCGCGGAGTTCCATTGTGGCGGGAACGGATTGCGTGGTGTATGCCTTCTCCCGTGATTGCGTGCTTCACGAGATCCTTCCAAACTATCCCGCCCTGACGCTGGCGCTGCTGCACTCCCTGGCTTCCAAAGTCAGGGTGTTGTGCAACCAGTCGGTGAGCCTGAGCCTTGAGGAGCTGCCCCCGCGCATTTGCCGATTCCTGCACCTACGTATGCGGGACGACGGGGGCGCTCCGAATCCCCGCGTGTCGCCGGGGCTGAACCAGCAAGAGCTGGCGAACCTGCTCGGTGCATCGGGTGACGCTTAATAAGGCCCTGCGCGAGCTGGAGCGGGAAGCGGTGCTCGGCCCGTACTCGCGGGATGAGGTGTACATCGTGGATATGGAACGTTTTCACGAACTGTCTTTAAAATAGCAAAGGCGGGGCGCTGCCGAGGAGAACTTTTTTTGAGGAGACGGGACGGCATACCCCATAGAAAAATCGCCCCGGATCGGTCCGATCCGGGGCGATTGATTTTGGACTGGGGTCAGTTCGCGGGAGCGGGCTGGGCCGCAGGAGCCGTTTCCGCTGCGGGAGCCGGCTCTTCAGGGGCGGGCAACGGCGTGGCTTGCGGTTCCGTGGCGGCGGGGGCTTCAACGGGAGTGGAAGGTGCGGGAGCGGCCTGCTCGTCAGTTGCCGGGGCGTCCGGTCCGGAAGGCTGCACGGGCGTTTCAGAAGGCACCTGCTCCGTTGCCGGATCTTCCTGAGCCGGAGCGGGCTCCACAGGTGTCTCCACGGCCACAGGAGCGCCAGCCGCCGCATAGTACGTCATCGGAGCCGTATAAACCAGCACCAGGAACGTCAGGACAAGCAAGGCGCCTCCGGCGAAGGAGCGGTTGAGCGCCTTCCAGAGGATGATGCCGAGCAGAACGAGCCCGCAGGTCTGCACCAATGCCGCGACCAATGCCAGCGGCGTGGGCTGCAAGGCGGAAAGCGGCGCGGGGAGTTCGCCGAGGAACAGCGGATAGATGTTCGCTGCGGCGAAGAGGAGGCCGAGGGCAATCAAGAGGATTGCCAGCAGGAGGAAAAAGCCGCGGCTGCCGCGCGCGGAAAGGTTCAGTACGCCCTGAGCGGTCAGGACGGCCAAAGGCGGCAGGAGGGGCATCAACAGCACGGGCATGTTCGCGCCAAGCAGGGCGAGGACCGCAAGCGTCACGATGGCGCTGCACCACAGCCAGCCTTGGCCGGGGCGTTGCTTGCGGTTGACCACGATACCCTTGAAGAAGGTACCGATCCGCCCCCAGGGAAGGAACAGCAAGAGCAGCGTCCAGGGAAGCCAGAGGACGGCAAGCAGGGCCACGATGATCCATGAGTCTTGTCCCTGCAGCTTCCATGCTTCGAGGACGGGGGCCAGATATTCGTTTTCGAGGAGGGTCTTCAGCAGTTCGCGTCCGCCGTCGCCGAAAGCGATGAACGTACCCCATGCGAGGAGCAGGACAAGCAGCAGCCCGAACGCCAGAGCGCCGTCGCGTGCCCCGGCCCGGCGGAACGTTCCGCGCCAGAGGAGGAACACGAGGCTGACAAGCAGCGGAAGGACGAGGCCAAGCAGGCCACCGGCCAGCGCGGACAGGGCGACAAGTGCGAAACCGGCAAAGAGCCATAAAGGGGCGAATGCCTTGATCCATCCGCGGTACAAACAGATGCCGGCAAGGGTAAGGATGGCCGTGAACAGCATGTCGCTGCCTGAAATCCGGGGCAACCCCATACAGGCGAAACCGGTCAGAAGCACCAGGCCGGAAGCGAAGGCCGTGCGCCTGTCGTTGCCGGTGGCCCGGGCCAGAGCCCATGTCAGAAGGATCAGGAAGAGCGCGGACAGGGCGGAGGCGAGGGGCAGGAGCTGGACCGGGTAGCCGCTGATCTGCTCGAGCCCGGCGGTTGGCTGCACGCCGGGGATATACGCCGCCAAAGACAGGCTGTCGATGCCGGGGATGAGGCTTAAGGCGCTCAAGAACCAGTGGTAGACCGGATAAAGCTCGGGGGAGGGCAGGCCGGACGCGGCGACGCCGAACAGGCCGACGCCCAGATTATGCAGCGCGTGCAGCTCCCGTCCCATAAAAGTCGGCATGGATTGGATAAGCCAGAAAAGAATCAGGACCAGTGGGCCGACGGAGGCGAGCCCGTTGAAACAGCGGGAAGCGAAGCTGGATGTTTGCGGCTGGGCTTCCGGGGCGGGCGACCTGGATACCTTGGCGGCTTTGGGCGCGGGGGCCGCTTTTTCCTCCTGAACGGGGGAAGGTTTGGCGGGAGCCGGTTCCGCCGGGGGCGGCGTTACGGTTTCTGTTTCCGGGGCCGATGAGGGCTGTGCATCCGTATCCGTGGCCGCCGTTTCCGTCACGGGAGCGACCGGTTCCTCGGAGACGGGCTGGACGGGAGCGGACTGCTGTTCCGCGGAGGCGTTCGGCTCGTCTTTCTGAACGGGGGTATCTGTGCTCATATCTGCTCCTTCGATAGGATTTCAAAACAGCTATCGGGGGAGACTGTATCCGAGAATCGGTCCGGCGTCAGCAAAAGAATCCCCCGGGAACGCCGGGACGCGTCACGAGCCGAACTGCGCCATCCTCCGCCCCGATTCACGGTAGTGTTCGCGGAGCGACTCTTCCACCGTGGCGGGGTTACGGGTCTGCACGGCTTCGAAAATATCCCGGTGCCGATCCACGAATTCCTGCGGAGTGAACAAGACGTTCCAATGGTTATAGAACAGAAATTTGGAGATGTTCGTACAGGCGGAACGGGCCATCTCCACGAGCCGCCGGTTCGCGCAATGGGCGAGCAGGGCGCTGTGGAAGGCGTCGTCGACTTCGGTGAACTCGTACAGGCCCCCCACTCTGGGCGCAAGGCGGGCCATATGCTCGATCATGCCCGAGAGCCGGGCGAGGTCCACATGGTTCATAAGCGGCAGGGCGGCGGCCACACCCGCGCCTTCAAGGATGCCGCCGATTTCGTATTCGTTCTCTATTTCCTGACGGGTCATCTTGCGGATGTACTTCCCCTTCTGCGGTTCCGACGTGATCAGGCCGTCCTGCGTGAGGATTTGCAGCGCCTCGCGGATTGGTGCGCGGCTGATGCCGAGGCGTTCGGAAAGGATGACTTCCTTAACTTGCTCGCCGGGAGCGAGTTCGCCGTCAAGTATGCAACGCTTGATGAACTCGACAACCTGGCCGCTGTATGTCTGGCGTTTGAACGTGTGCATGACTTCTCCTTCGAAGGGCACATGACGAAAAGGTTCGTAAGGCGTTTCGCAGTGATCGGAAAGCGTGTATCGGGAGAGGCAAGGCGGATAGCATTCTCGATGTGTTTTTCTACAGAATTACTGCATTCTGTAACGGAAATAGGCGCTACGTCAAGATGTTGAAGGACCTTTGTTACAGAAGGGGTATAGAAAGATACATACTGTCTCCATGCAACAAACGGTGCGGGAAACGTTTCAATGCCGTTGCCCGCACCTCAGGGGCTGCAATGCGGGAACGCATTGCAGTAACCGGCCTGCCGTGTGCCGATGGGAAGGGAGCGTATCAGTCGTTGGAGACGAGCAAGGGGTTTTCTTCGTCGGGATATGTGACGATGAGCGAGCGGAACGAGTCCTCTTCAAACAGAAAAGCTTCGACGACAAGCGGATCAAACTGTGTCCCGCGGCCTTCCACGATGATGTCCCTGGCGGTTTCGTGGTCGAAGGCGGGTTTGTACACCCGCTTGGAGATCAGCGCGTCATAGACGTCGGCGAGGGCCATGAGCCGCCCCACGCGGGGGATTTCCTCTCCCTTCAGGCCGCGGGGATATCCTTTCCCGTCCCAGCGCTCATGGTGCGTATGGGCGATGACCGCGCCAAGGCGCAAAAAGTCGTTGTGCCCGCCCATGCGCTTTTCCGCCCAGCTCAGGGTCTGGTAGCCGAGGGTGGTGTGCTTCTTCATCTCGTTGAATTCGGCTTCCGTGAGCTTGCCGGGCTTGCGGAGGATGCTGTCCGGAATGCCGACCTTGCCGACATCGTGCAGAGGGGCGCAGACGCGGAACAGCTCGATGGTGTCGTCATCGTCGTCCCAGATATCGGGACGCATGAGCCGCAGGCGCTTGGCGAGGATTTCCACGCCGTGCTGCGTACGGCGGACGTGCGCGCCGGTTTCGTTATCGCGGGTTTCCACGACCGAAGCGAGACATTCCACCGTCACGGAACGGGAAAGATACAGTTCCTTGGTGCGTTCCTTGACCAGCGAATTGAGCTCGTCGTTGTATTTTTTGAGCGCGACGTGATTCGATACCCGCGCCCGGACGAGGCGGGGCTGGAAGGGCTTGGCGATGAAGTCCACGGCCCCGAGATCGAGCCCCTTGGCCTCGTGTTCCTCGTTCCCCATCGCGGTGATGAAAACGACGGCGATGTTGCTCGTGAGGGGATCGGACTTGAGGCGGCGGCAGACTTCGTAACCGTCCATATCAGGCATCATGATATCCAAAAGGACGATGTCGGGGCGGGGCTCGGAGAGCGCCAGCCTGTGGCACCGTTGGTGGCAACGCGGACGGTGTACTCGCCGCGCAGGAGATCATCCAAGATGCGGATATTGGCAATGGTGTCGTCGACGACGAGTACCACGGGTTTCTTAGGATAGCCCATTCGGTTCTCTCAATTCCAGATCCAAAAGCTGTGCAAGGTGCAAAAGGCCGCTTTCGGCCTTCTCGAAATCGAAGGTATCAATGGCGTGCTGGATTTCGTTCGTTTCCGCCCCGCACTGCCCACCAAGAAAACGCCTGACGGATCCGAAGGATTCGCGCGCGGCCGTGTTGTACTGCCGGATGAGCAGGAGGCATTCGCACAGCGCCGGTTGCAGCTTGCGGACATCCAGATTTTCTCCGGCGGCGGGAATGCTCAAAGGGGCTTCGGGGTACGCGGCGATGGCCTGCCCTGCCGCCGCAAGGACACTCTCGGCCGTTGTAACGTAGCCGTATAGGGTGTCAAGAAGGTTGTCGACATTTTCTGCGGAACCCCCTTGCAGGCACTGCTCGAGCTCCACAAGCTGCGTATACAGATCCGTTGCGCCGACGTTGCCGCTGATGCCCTTCAGTTTGTGGACGGACGCCCGGATGGAGGGCATATCGTCCCGCAGCCGGGCCTGCCTGATCTCGGCGTCGGCTTCGGCAAGCTCGCGCCGGAAATCGAACAGGAGACTGACGTACAAGGGAAGGTTGCCCATGACCCGATCAAGCCCTTGCCGTACGGAAAAACCGGGGAGGTGCTCAAGTTCTTCCCGTATGGCGTGCCCCGCCTCGACGCGGGGCCTGGGTTCCGGTGAGGGAGCGGGGGCTTCGCCGGAGAGCGTGGCATGGCGGTTGAGGGCCGTTTGCATGGCCTGCACGTCGAAAGGCTTGCGGAGGACGGCGGTGAAGCCTTTTTGGAGGAGCGCCTCTTCCTCTTCCGGTGAGGAAATGGCCGTGCAGGCGATGATGGGCAGTTCGCCGTAGCGGCTGTCGCTGCGGAGGATATGCGTGAGGGTGGCTCCATCCATGACGGGCATTTCCACATCCGTGAACACAATGGCATAATGCCGGGTGCGGATAAGGCGGAGCGCCTGAAGGCCGTTGTCGGCGGTATCCGCTTCGGCTCCGAGGGCGAGCAGGATTTCGGCACCGATCTGCTGATTGATGCTTTCGTCGTCGACGA
>ERZ1106973.2557-NODE-2557-length-13269-cov-2.532541_pt1 | contig 13269 bp, 13 predicted proteins | sample MGYA00403686_ERZ1106973 | MGnify/ENA primary metagenome ERZ1106973 (study PRJEB35170, sample SAMEA104062408) | human gut metagenome | biome: human gut; feature: human-associated habitat; material: faeces | place: Denmark | collected 2012-11-06 ...
TTTCCATGCGGTAAGGATGTTCTTTGCAGCACCGTTCTCATCGAATGCTACAGCAGTAGCTGCGTCTTTTCTTCCGTTTCCGTTGTTTGCATATTCAAGGCCCTGTTTTCCGATGAACTGCTCGAAGAACCATCCGTAGATTCCAAGAGACATTACTTCACCTGCGCCGCCTTTGTCCAGAAGATCCTGTCCGATCTCACCGATTCCTTCCAGGCTGTCAGGAACTTCTGTGATGCCTGCTTTGTCAAACATATCCTTATTATAATACATGATCGGTGTGGATGAGTTAAATGGCATGGAGTACAGCTCATTGTCGATGGTGTAGTAAGCTGCCAGGTTTGGCTCGATCTCAGATACGTCGTAATTGTCTGCATCGATCATCTGCTGCATGGGAACAATCCAGCCGGAATCGATCATGAATCTTGTTCCGATCTCGTATACCTGTACAAGATCTGCACCCATGTTTCCGATCTGTGCACTTTTCAGTTTGTTCAGGGAGTCATCGTACTCGCCCTGATACTGAGCGTCTACAGTAATTCCATATTCATTCTCATCGTTGAATTTTTTTACCAGTGTATCAATTGCCTCGCCATTGACACCACCCATGGAATGCCAGAAAGTAATGGTTGTTCCGTCTACGTCGGAAGCGTCTGCCATCTCCACGTTTTCATCTGTGCCGGCATCTGCGGCGAATACAGTCACTCCGGAAAGTGACCCGATCGTCATTGCTGCGGTAAGAAATGCTGCGATGATTTTTTTCTTCATAACTTTTTTCTCCTCTTGAAAAATTTTCTCTTTTTTCTTTCTAATATATAAGATGAACTCCGGGATCAGCCTTTGACTGCTCCTGAGAACATTCCACGGATCAGCTGTTTCTGTCCAATGATAAAGATGGAAATAGACGGAATAATGATCATGACTACACCTGCAATCATCAGAGTGATGGACTGGGAATCTACGCTGTCCAGCATACTGATACCGATCTGAACGGTTCGCATATTGTTGGAACCGGTTACCAGAAGCGGCCACATGTACATGTTCCATGCATTGATGAAGGTGTACACTGCCATGGCTCCGATGGCGGATTTTGTCAGCGGAAGCAGGATCTTTACGATAAATTTCAGGTTGCTGCAGCCGTCAAGTTTTGCCGATTCATACAGTGAGATCGGGAAAGTCATGTAAAACTGACGGAACAGGAAAATTCCCATTGCGGATGTAAGGTAAGGCACGATCAGTACCTGGTAAGTATCCAGCATTCCCCAGCTTGATACGGTCAGGTAGTTGGAAATGATCGTTGCCTCTCCTGGAACCATCATGGTCGCCATCACAACCATGAAGAGAATACCTTTTCCTTTGAATTCCAGGAAAGAAAACGCAAAAGCAGCAAGAGAACAGGTAATGATCTGTCCGATGGTAATGCATCCCGCCATAATAAAGGAATTCAAAATAAAACGTAGAAGCGGAACGGTGCGGAATGCATTGATAAAGTTGGAAAAGGTCGGATTTTTGGGAAAGAGATTCAACTCTGTTGTAAACAGTTCATTGGAAGGCATCAGCGCAATACTGATCGCATAAAGCAAAGGAAGCAGGATCAGAATCGCGAACACCACATTGGCAGCCACACGAAGGGCAGTCTTTGTTCTTCTCTTTGCAAGTGCTTTTGCGTTCATGGCTTCTTTCAGCTTCAGAAGTTCTTCTTTTGACAGATTTCCCACTGCGGGCACTGCCACATTTTCCATCTGGCTCATCAGTAATTTACTCCTTTCTTTTCAATACGGAACATGATCAGTGTGATGATCATGATGATTATAAACAGGATCACAGACTGGGCTGCCGCACTTCCGAACCGGTAGTTGAAAAATGCGTCCCTGTAAATGGAATAGACGATTACGTTGGTAGACTCATTGGGGCCGCCTTCTGTCAGGATCTTGATCTGTCCAAAAGACTGGAAGGCCTGGATGATATTTACCACCAGTGTGTAAAACATGATCGGGGAAAGTCCCGGAAGTGTCAGGCTGAAAAACTGCTGCACACTGCTGGCTCCATCTACAGAAGCTCTCTCATAAATGGTCTCGTCAATGTTTCCAAGACCTGCGGAAAAATACAGGAAATTGATTCCGCTGTTCAGCCAGGCTGTAAGAATTGCCACACAGATCAGTGCGGTCTTCGGATCGTTCAGCCAGTTGATATCAAGTCCCAGAAGCTTGTTTACAATACCAACTGCCGGATGAAGCATGATCTGGAAGATCATTGCCGCAGAGCTAGATGCGATGGCCATTGGAAGCGCATAGGAAGTACTGAACACCCGGATTCCCGGAAATGCTTTGTTACAGAGCACTGCGGCGATCAGGCCAAGAAATCGGCCGCAAATCCATCTTCCTCTGGGGATGGGGACTGGACCCCTCAGGAAAACGTCACCATGATCGTCTCCTATAAGGCCGGTTCCGGCACCGATAATACAGCCCGTGTCCTGGCCGCCTATGCGGAAAAGTATATCGGTAAGCCTGTGATCATTGAAAACCTGGAGGGTGGTTCCGGTTCCATCGGCTGGACAGCTCTTTCTCAGGCTCCGGCTGACGGCTACACCCTGGGCTTCCTCAACCTGCCCAATTTCAATGCCACCATCACCGAGGGGCTGGCCACCTATCAAGTGGACAGCTTTGCCCCCATCTGCAACCATGTGACCGAAACTTCCGTGGTTCTGGTCAAGGCGGACTCCAAGTTTGATTCCTTGCAGGACCTGGTGAAATATGGTCAGGAGAATCCCGGAAAGCTGAAGGCCTCCACCAACGGCAACCGTGCCTCCAACCACATCGGTGCGCAGGTGCTGGCCTCCTCCGCCGATTTCACCTATACTGACATCCCCTACGGCGGAACCGCCGACCAGCTGCTGGCTCTTCGCCAGGGCGAGGTGGATTTCTCCGTGGCAAAGGTGGCCGACTTCGCCGCCTTTACCTCCGAGGTCAAGATTCTGGCGGTATACAGCGAGGAACGCCTGCCGGAGTACCCCGATGTGCCCACGATGGGCGAGTTGGGCTACTATAACCAGTGGCTGGGTTCCTCCCGCTGCATCGTCGCCCCCGCCGGTACCCCCGAAAACGTTCTCAAGTTCTATGAGGAGGCCTTCCAGAATCTGATGGAGGACCCCGACTATCTGAAGGCCGCCGAGGCCGCCGGTATGGCCACCGACTACCGAAACAGCAAGGACACGGCCGTGATGATCCAGCAGCAGCAGGACTTTACCGAAGGTCTGAACGACGTTTGGGGCAAATGATCCCACACGATTTTTTCGATGGAGGGCGCTATGAAAAAAACAGATATCGGCGTCGTAAGCTTCATGTATGTGGTCTGTGCCTTCTTTTTCATCCTGTCCAGAGATTTAAAAAAAGAGGCCCAGATCTACCCGCTTTGCATCATTGCACTGCTGTTTCTGCTTACGACGGGTTACATTTTTGAAATGCTGTTGGCAGCCAAAAAGCACGGTGTGACCAGCGGATTGGAAGAGATTTTTGAGGGGTTTCAGGCCAAGCAGTTTTTCGTTGTGCTGGGTATGCTCCTGTTGTATCTGGCTGGAACGTACTGGGTCGGCTTTTATATCGCCACCATTCTCCTGATGGCGGCGAGCCTGCTGTATCTCAGGGTACCCAAGTGGCAGATCCTGATCGCCACCGTGGTCATTCTCGGACTGGTCTATGGTGCCTTCACCCTCTTTCTTGGTGTGAAGCTTCCCTCCGGTCTGCTGTTCAAGTAAGGGGAGGTGCAGACGTATGTTTGAAACATTAGCCCTGATGGGACAGGGATTTCTCAACGCACTGACGCCCATCAATCTGTTATTTATGGCCGGCGGTACCGCCATCGGCATCATTATCGGATGTCTGCCCGGCCTGTCCGCTGCTATGGGCGTGGCTTTGCTGCTTCCCATGACCTTTACCATGGCTCCGGAGACAGGACTGATCGTACTGGGCGGTATCTACTGCGGCGCCATTTTCGGCGGCTCCATTTCCGCCATTTTGATCCACACACCGGGTACGCCGGCTTCCGCCGCTACCGCCATTGAAGGCTATCAGCTCACCTTACAGGGCAAGGCGGGCAAAGCCTTGGCCGTTGCCTGCTTCTCCTCCTTCTGCGGCGGTCTGCTCTCTTGTATCTCGCTGTATTTCTTCTCCCCGCTGCTGGCGCAGCTGGCCATGAAGTTCGGCTCTCCCGAGTATTTCTGGCTGTCGATTTTTGGACTGACCATCATTTCGGGTGTGGCATCCAAGTCTCTGCTGAAGGGCCTGATCTCCGGCGCCCTGGGGCTGCTGCTGTCCACCATCGGCATGGACCCCATTGAGGGGGCTCAGCGCTTTATGTTCGGTCAGGCATCCCTGTACGAGGGCATCAACACCACCTGCGCGCTCATCGGCCTGTTTTCCATGTCTCAGGTGCTGATCCTGGCGGAGAAAAAGATTCGTCAGCGGGCCAAGGCCGCCAAGTTCAGCGACAAAATCGCCCTCAGCGGCAAGGAGGTCAAGCGGCTTACCCCCACCATCCTGCGCTCCTGGATCATCGGCAACTTGGTGGGCATCCTTCCCGGTGCGGGTGCGTCCATTGCCTGCTTCCTGGGCTACAACACCTCTCGGCAGTTCTCCCACCACAAAGAGGAGTTCGGCAAGGGCTCCATTGAAGGGGTTGCCGGCTCGGAGGCCGCCAACAATGCCGTCACCGGCGGCTCTCTGATCCCTATGCTGACCCTGGGCATCCCCGGCGAGTCGGTCACCGCGGTGCTGATGGGCGGCCTTATCATTCAGGGCCTGCAGCCCGGCCCCGAGCTGTTCACCCGCTATGCGCCCATGACCTACACCTTCTTTGCCGGCTTTGTTCTGGTTCAGTTCATGATGCTGGGCATCGGCCTTCTGGGCTGCCGTGGCTTTGCCCAGATCTCCCGGCTCTCGGACGCCATTCTTATCCCCTGCGTGGCCGTTTTGTGTGTGGTGGGCTCCTTTGCCATCCACAAGAACTTCGTGGATGTGGTGATTATGATGATCTTCGGGGTGCTGGGTTACCTGGTCCGCAAGTTTGACCTGAACCCGGCGGCCATTGTGCTGGCGCTGATCCTGGGCCCCATCGGCGAGAAGGGGCTGCGCCGCTCCCTGCTGCTTTCCGGCGGCAATCCCGCCATCCTGTTCTCCACGCCTTTGTGCTGGGTGCTGATCGCCCTGTGCGTCTTCGGCGTCTGCTCTCCCATTCTGATGACCTATATGGAGAAAAAGGCGGTGGAGGCCGCCGGCGGTGACATCCTTAACGAGACCGGAGACGACCCGGTTCGCACCACAGATTAAACACATCCAACATCTAAGAGCAACGCAGGGCACGGCATAGTTGCCGTGCCCTGCTGTAAATTTTACCCGGAGGTGACCGGTAGACTCAAGTCCTATTTTCTTTTCTCCTTTCAGACCGTCCAGCACTTCCTTGAGAAGAGAAAAGCCCTCCCGGTCATTGGAAAAGGACCATGAGGGCGTGATGGTACCACCGAGTTCATCGATGATGGCGCAGTCGTGTTTGAACTTAGAGATATCAATTCCTACAAAGTACATGGATTTCCTCCTTTGTTTCGATTCGCACTGCTGTCTCCACAGACGGCTTGTCCATGTATTCACGCAAATGAAAACGTCAAGCGTTAACCAACTAATTACCAATGCAGACAAGCCACTGCGGTCTGAGTCACCTCCAAACAGTCTTGCTAATATAGGCACAGATCCACAGTGCTTGTCTGATTATACCGCAGGTAGCTACTCCTGCTGTACAACCATTTTTGAGGAAAGGAGAAATAATAAAAACCACCCCTTTCGAGATGGTTTTTATTATACGTGATTGGATATGACCTTTGAGTGGGTCCCCATCCTCAATTCGCTTTTTGCCAGAGATGGACTGAATATCCTGTCCATCATCGTTCGTTTCGCTGTGGCCACCCTTTGCAGCAGCGTCATTGGATTTGAGCGGGGCAAACGGAGCCATGCGGCAGGCCTGCGCACCCACATCATCGTGTGCATTGGCGCAACGGCCACCATGCTGGTCAATCAATATATTACACTGTACATCAATCCCGCATCCGATCCGGCCCGTATGGGGGCGCAGGTCATCAGTGGGATCGGCTTTCTGGGGGCCGGTACTATCATGATCACCGGACACCAGCACGGCCAGCGGGTAAAGGGGCTGACCACCGCGGCCGGACTCTGGGCCTCCGCCTGCATGGGGCTTCTGGTGGGGGTCGGGTTTTATGATGGGGCGCTCATCATGTGTGCATTTCTCTATGTGGTCATCGTGACCCTGAACAAGCTGGACGCACGCTATCTGAAGAGCACTTCCTCGGTGCGGATCTACCTGGAATATCAGCTGGATGACACCCCATTCGGAGCCATCCTGGGGGCGCTGCGCAGCGCGGGCTGGCATATCACTGACATTGAATACTTGTCCCAGGTGGAGTGCAGAGGGACAAGTGTGCTGCTGGACCTCCACAACCAGGACAAGGCGGCTTCCCGCCAGCAGGCCCTGGAGATTATCCGCAGCGTGAACGGGGTCATATTTGCCAAGGACATATAAGTCTAATCATGGAAAAAGATCTGATCGAACCGATGCATCACATCCTCCGCCGTATCGCTGATCACCTGATCATCTACAGGCAGCCGGGTATCCAGCATGGTTTGAAGGGAAGCGGAGTCATCCACATCGTCCCGGATGCTGCGCAGGGAATGTTCCATTAGAATCTGCTGCCCCTCCTTGGAGAGGATATAGTCGTAGAGCAGCCGCCCGTTGCGCTCATTGGGACACCCTGCCACCAGCCCCACGGGGCTGTAAATGGGCACCGCGTCCTGCTCCGGGACCTGGAAAGCAATGGAGGCTCCGTTTTGCTCCATACTGCGGACGATATAGTCCAGGCAGATCCCCACGGCGTAGGTCCCGTTGGCCACTTGGAGGTGGGCGGCGGTGGAGTTGCTCTCCAGCATGCAACCGTTTTCTTTCAGAGCCTTCATGTATTCCTCACCGTAGTCTGGGGAGTTCATCAGCGCACCTACGAAATATTTGGCGCTGCCGGAGCTGCCGGGATCGGTCATGATGATTTGGTTCTTCCACTTGGGGTCCAGCAGATCCTTCCAGGTGCGCGGGGCCTCCTCTTCCGGAACCAGGTCCGTGTTATAGGCAATGACCATGGACATCAGGCGGCCGCCGATATAATAATGGTGCTCATCCATAAAGGCTTCGTTGATGTTGATGGCCTGAGGAGAGATGTAGGGGGAGAGGACCCGGTCATCTTTGAGCTTTTGGTAGTCCGAGGGGGAGCCGGTCCATACCAGATCCGCAGTAATCTTCCCGGACTGGATCTCCGTGGCCAGCTTGGTCAAAACCTTGCTGGTTCCTGCAAAGAAATATTCCATGGTGATGTCGGGATATTTCGCTTCAAAGCCCTCTTTGATGGCCTGGATCTGCTCCTCCTGCATGGAAGAAAATAAGGTGACGCTGCCAGAATATCCTGTTCTGACCGGCGCTACTTCCATGTTCCGTTCTGCGGCGGTGCAGCCCGCACACAGACACAGCAGCGCCAGACAGATGGCTGCCTTTTTAAACATGTCCAGCTCCTTTCCGGCATAAATTTTCGTTTTGCCAGCTTATTTGGTACGATTATATTACCGTATCTTCGGCCGGAAGTAAAGTTGAATCGGAAGTGGCTTTTTGTTATACTGCAGAGTGCAGATCCAATGAAGAGAGGATGTGACGTTTTGCATGCCATGATCCACATCGCTTATACTCGTGACCTGCTTCGCCGTCACGCCAAAACCTTTCTTACCACCTTTGCCTGCATTTTAACCGCAGTAGCCTGCATTTTGGGTCTGGTCTACACCTCGTTTCAGTCGATCGTCTTGGACTCAGTGGCCCGGCAGTACAGCGATTTTGCCGGACAGCTGGATTCCCTGTCCAATATCCTCTCCACAACGATACAAAACTATGGGATGCAGATATTCTACGCACCCTCGGTCCTGGCCCTGCGGGAGGACGCCGCACTGAGTCAATTGGATCAGGTCTACGCCCTGCGGGAGCTGGGCGCCTATATCAGCAGCAATGATTTTGTCGATTCCATCCAAATTTATAACCGGAAGTCTGGATACATCTACTCCACAGATTCCAATGTGATCAGTGCCCCCATCGACCAGTGCTCCGACCAGGATGCCGCGCAGCTGTTTCGATCTCTGACAGCCGACGATCGGGCGCGGCCCATCCGCCGCACCGCGTTTTCCCAGGACCCTGTACGCATCCGCCAGTATTTTTCTTTTTTGTTTTTCGAGACTACTTCAGAGGATGAACCCACCGGTGGGGTTTTGATGCTGAATGTGGACTACAACCGATACCTGGATGTGCTCCTGTCCTTCAACCAACAGGGAGACTGTGTACTTTTGGATGAGAGGGGAGAGGTGTTGACCATCCGAAGCGAGGAGATACAGGATCAGGTCCCGCTGTTTTTTGACGAGATCCGCAGCGGCAATCAGGAAGAGAGCGGGTATCTTCTGAAAAAAATCGGCGGACAACAGACCGTCTGCCTGCATTTTCGGCTGGAATCCTCCAACTGGTATTACCTTAAAATCATGAAGCTCAGCGAATGTCTGCCCCGGCTGTTGGAGCTGAAAAATGCTCTGATCGTAGCGATCCTGATCGGATTTTCCCTGCTGGCAGTGTGCAGCCTGGGTGTCCTGCTGTTTCTCTACTTTCCGGTGTATCAGGTGCGGACGACCCTGCAGAAAGTGGGGCTTTCCAGGAGGGGGGAGCTGGCCGGTCAGATTTCTCAGCTTGCCCAGCAGTCCGAAGCGTACCAGAAGTCCAATGCCCTTCAGGCTCTGCTGGAAGGACGAAACAGCAATATCCCCCAAAACCTGACAGCGCCTTTTGTCCTGGTGATTCTGGAGAGCCAATATCCCTCGCCCATACGACAGCTGCTGGCAGCACAGCGTCCCAACGCACTGACTTATCATCGGAATGGCTGCGAAGTGATCCTTCTCTCCGGCACACAGGCAGATGACGCCCGGAAGCTGTGTGAATCGTTGGCCAGCACTCACTGCCGGCACTGTTTCTGCGGCTTAGCCAGAACATCCCTTTCGGAAGTGCCGGAATCTTATCAGATCCTGTGCGAAATGAGACGGCAGGTATTTTGGAGTCCGGACCAGAAAATCTTTTGGGAAGAAGCGTTTGTGCCGAAACATGTCCACAGCAGCTTCACGGACCGCATGGGCAGCGACCTGGTTTCTGCACTGCGAACAGATAACATGGAGCAGGTATGCGCCGTCTGGATGGAGATCAAGGCTGCCGTTCAGGCAGACTGTTATCAGGAGCAGGTCTTTGCATTCCGGCGAGTGGCCAGTATTCTGGAAAAGATGCTTCCTTCGCTGAAACCTCTGATTTCCGATGATTTTTGGACACAGCTCAACGATATACAGGCTCTGGACCAAAAGTTCTGCACCGCATTTCAGCAAATCATTCAAAACAGTCTGGACCTTCATAAACAGCGCATCGACCAGCTATCCCAACAGGTCACCCAGCGGATCACCAGCGGATATGCCGACTCCAATCTGTCTCCCACCCGCATTGCGGATGAAATGGGCATGAGCAGTGCCTATTTGGGACGGGTTTTCCGGGAAAGCATGCAGATATCCATAAGTCAGTACATCAATCAGATCCGGATTCAACGGGCGACGGAGCTTCTTCGTGACACAAATATCCCGGTGGAGACCATTGCGGGGGAAGTAGGATTTTCCAATGCGAAATACTTCTACGTGGTCTTTAAAAATATTACAGGCCAAACTCCGCTGCAATTTCGAAAATCCCGTTCTTCAGATGAAAAACACCATTGACTTCCAGACCTTTAGGGGTAGGAGATCAATGGTGTTTTTATCTGTCTCCCGCGTGATGGCGGACCATTTGCGTCCTGGAAGGCCTGATGGCTTATTCTCCCGGCCAGCTTCTCAGACAGGCCAGAGCCTGAGGAGCCAGCAGGATCAGGGCAATCAAATTGGGAATGGCCAGCAGGGCGCTGGACAGGTCCACCATGGGCCAGAGCGGGGCCAGGGGAACAAAGCCCCCCAGCAAAGCGGTGGCAAGAAAGAGGGTGCGGTAAGGGCCCAGCATCAGTTTACGACCAGATGCACGGTAGGGGACAAGCCCACTTCGCCCAGCTCTACAGCCGGATTGGGATAAGGAGGTGTATAGTCAGTCCCGAAATGGAGGATATCCAAGCCATCTTCGCGCCATACGACCTTAACGGCGATTGCCTGCGTTTTCTGCACAGCCTTGGCTTACAGTGGGGCGGAATCCGCAACTGCATCAAGATATTCAATATGGCGCAGGAAATGGCGCAGAAATATGGGGAGCCCCTCTCCGTTGGGCACCTTGAAACGGCTCACGATCTCCGAAACGGCAACCAATGAAAAGGGGCTTGTGGCGGTGTAGCAGACCGCCACACCCATTATACCGTGTTTCTACCGAATTGGCAAACAGGAAGGGAGCGGTTGACTATGGGAACCAAATCCACAAAACCTATCACCCAGCCGCAGCTTCGCAAGATATACGCCGAGGCGCGGGAAGCGGGGCTCGACAATGATTATCTCCATGAGCTAGTATACAGCATCCACGGAAAAGAGAGTTTGAAAGACCTTGAGATGTGGGAGGCGGCCATGCTGATCGACGCGCTGGTCAAGATTAACGGCGGCGGGAAACAGCCCGGCATGATGACCGAAAAGCAGAAATGGCTTTTAGCCGACTATCAAAGCAAGCTCGGATGGACGGACGCACAGATGCGCGACTTTGTTAAAAAGTACGGCCATGTGGACTTTATCCAGTGGCTTACCAAAGAAGGGGCCTCCAAGAAGCAGCAGGGGGAGAAAAAATGAAGCTGAAATACAGCCCGCCGCTGGCCGTAGCGGCGGGCCTGGGGGTTCTGTGTACAGCCCTGGCCCTGTTTTTGGTGGTCCGCCTCACCCTCTATTGGCGGGAAAACAAACCTGTACTCCAGGAAAACGCCCAACTGGAGGCAGTGTACCAAGAGACGATAGAGGAGAAGAAGGAGCTGGAGACACAGCTGAGCGACCTGACTGCCCGGGCTGAGGCGGCGGATGCTGCCGCCGGGGAGCTTCGGACGGCGCTGGATGGCTACCTGATTTTCCTGGAGGAGAGTCCATTGTCCTCCAGTGACTACATTCAAGCCCGTATGGTGGAACTGTTGGAGCAGCGGCAGACGGTGGAGGGGGAGCTGCGTGCTGGTTTAGCGGACGAACTTAACGAGATGCTGGGCCGCTTCGGGGCCCAGGAGTACATCCCCCCTGAGCCTGTGGATCTGACTCGGGAGGCCCTCAAGTCCGGGGTCTCCGCCATTGCAGGAGAGCTGGGCAGTGATGTGGCCGATGTCCTGGGCGATGTGGTCAATGCAGGCATTGACAGCGGCGGTGAGGACCTTTTGAATACTATGGGAGCTGCTGCGGCGGCATCCATCGGCGGCAAGCTGCGAGACGGAGTGCTGGACGCTGTGGGAGTGTCGGGAGTTGTGAGCGGCATCTCTACGGCAGGGGAACTGGTGACTTCGATCCAGGACCTGATGGATATGACGCCGGACTATGCCCTGGCGGTGACGCTGGAGCGGGCATCGGGCCATGCCCAGCAGGTCGTTGAAGTGCTGAGTGATCCCACCGCCGATACGGATGCGCTGTGGCAGGCAGTGGACGAGTTCGGCAAGTTTTACGGCTATGCCTGCGCCGCGGCGGATCTGCGGGACCAGAGTGGGCTGTCTGCTATCCCTACACAGCAATTCTACAACCAGGTGGGAGAATTGGAGGCCATTGACCAAGTTTTAGGCTTATATGTTGTTTTACTGAGTGAGGAGGCTGCGCCGTGAAGAAATGGATTCCAGCCGCAGTCCTGACCATTGCAGCCGCCGCCCTGGCAGGAGCCGCATTGTTTACGGTGGGCTTGGAGCCGGTGGAGGACCGCAGTGCCGCGCTGAGCGGGCAGATCCGGGCACAGGAGCAGGAGAACCAAATTATGTACAGCACGGTTCAGGCAAGGGAAACCGAAGCCACTGCTGCTGAGGCGGAGGCGGAGCGCCTGCAGGCGCTCCAAGCCCAGGTAGAGCAGGACCGGGAGCGGTATGATGGGCTGCTGGCCAGGTGGAAAACCGGGCAGGAGCTGATCGAGCAGCTGCAGGCCCGCCAAACCGCCCCGGAGGGACTGATGCTTCCGCCGAACTATGACCGGAAAGCTCTGGAATACCTTCAGGGAGAGGCCCAAATTGGTTCCGCGGTCAGCGGCCTGTTTGGAGCCATCACCGCTTTCGTGGGGAGCAGCACCGCAAATATGATTCAGCAGAGCGTAGGCGATGTGCTCAGCGAGATTAGCGGTATGACCGATGAATTGAATGCAGTTGTTCAGCAGGGAGAGAAAGCGCTGGCCCTGTATGGCAGCGTGGGAGGAGTGGCTGGCCAGCTGTTGGACTCCGAGGCACGGGGCGAAACGGCAGAGCTGCAGATGGAAGTTCTGGAGGCATTTTCCAGGGGAGAAGAACAGTCTAAAGCGGAGTCTGAGATGCTGCGGTCGGCTGCACAGGCGGCGGTGACCCTGGAGTGTTTTGCTCCGCTGTATGATCTGTATCTGTCTGGCGCTGATGGAAACGGAAGCTACGTCAGTCAGCTCAACGACAACGCCGCCCGCTTCCGTGCTCTGGTGGAGGAGAGTGGGACCGATCCATATGTCCTGCTGGGAGAAACCGAGGTAAATGCCATTTATCAAAAAATGATGAATTGGCACCAGAGAATTGGCTTAGCCCTCCAGGAGAGTGCCATGTGGTACGATGTAAACACCATGCAGAGCAGTTATGTGGACGTGGGAAGAAGGTTTCTTGTTACCTACCGAAACAAGGTAGATGATCTGATCGCGGCCACGGAGACAAAGGATGGCCTTTTGGCCTACTACGGCTTTGATCAGGGTGGGGAGCCCTTGTGCTTTCTTCGGGGAGAGGGTTATATTTTCTTTGATTGGCTGGCCGATGACGGCACGGTCTTGGCCTCCTCCGGTGACTATTCTGCCGACCAGATGACCCTGATTTATCGGTTTGCCTGCGGAATGCGGGATACGCGAAATGGTTTTGGGAAAGAGCTGTACCAGCAGTACCAACGTGTCTACTGATTTTCCGATAGGGCCGGTCGCAGAATGGAAAGCTTCTGCGACCGGCTTTCTACCCTCATTCAGCGGCAGATG
>ERZ1106973.2559-NODE-2559-length-13256-cov-35.830013_pt1 | contig 13256 bp, 11 predicted proteins | sample MGYA00403686_ERZ1106973 | MGnify/ENA primary metagenome ERZ1106973 (study PRJEB35170, sample SAMEA104062408) | human gut metagenome | biome: human gut; feature: human-associated habitat; material: faeces | place: Denmark | collected 2012-11-06 ...
TTCCCCATGCTGAACTGCGGCGATGAGATCGCTCAACTCAATGGCTGGGACTACAAAAACGACCCCGACCGTGTGGAGGACAGCCGCAATCTGCACCGCAGCAAATTCAACTGGGAGGACGCCAAACAGCGCACCCAAAAAGGCACGCTGCAAAACCAGCTGTGGCAGGGCATGGAGCAGCTGCGCCAAATGCGGGCAGACCCCTGCTTTGCCCCGGATGCGTGGGTGACCACATGGGACAGCCACAACCCCGGCGTGCTGGCGCTGGTACGCAAGCGTGGTGAGGAAACGCTGGTGGGACTGTTCAATTTTACCGAGTACCCGGCAGGGGCCAGTCTGGACGCGCTGGGCGGCAAGTATCACACCCCGGAGGGCACTTCCGTCTGGCTGGCTGATGTGGAGCTGGAACCGTATCAGGCGCTGCTGGTAAAAAACAAATAAGCAAAAACCAGAACTGCGGGCTGAATCAGCGATGCAGTTCTGGTTTTTTGTGGTTCTTTTTAATGTGTCACAGTCACGGATCTGTTGCTTGCAGCACGCAGGCACAATACCCCGGCTCCGGCTGGTAACATTGGATGGTCAGGTATTTATCCACCTCCGGGCTGTAATCGTGAAGAGTGTGCTTTGTGCCGTTCAACGCCACATCTGCATACGATACCAGCCACTTTTTATCGCCATTGGGGAACACCTTGTAAAAAGAGCGATCCAGCATTTCTTCCACTGGTACACCCTCGATATTTGCCATTTCTGCGTTGCAGTAGCGGAAGATGAAATCCACGCCATGCCCATCCTCATTAAAGACCAGCTCAATGACGCAGAACGCCAGCGGCATATCGTCCAGCAGGCTGCATTTTTCCAGCAGGCTCATGTTCATGGAGTGGGGCTGTGTGTCCGCCACCCCAATCTCCGCACGCAGACGGCGATGGTCGCTCATCCCACGCTTGCGTCCCTGAAAGGTGCGCCCGTCGGACATGGTATAGACTCCATCGTTGCTGATATTTACGATCTGGCTGCGGCACACTGCGATCCCTTTGCTGATGTTCAGAAACCGGTCTTCCGGCAAAACAGACAAGACGCTGTGCAGTGGAGCGTACAGCGCAGCTTCTTCCCCGTCCATGCGGTGAACGACCGTTTTGCGGTCGTTACGGTAAAGATACAAGATGTTTTCTGGGCAAAGGTCATTTTTCTGAAACCACTCATGCAGATCATTCATCGCCGTACTCCTTTGTCAGTTGGATATGTTTAGTATAGCATACCTCCGTGCAGAGCACAAGAACAGCTTGATTAAAATTCACTTCAACGGAGTTTTTACCAATTTACATCGTGCGTTTTTGTCAATATTCACGTTTTTAATGTCGAAAGTGCAGAAGCCGTTGACTTTCGAGCATTCCCTGTGTATTCTGTAACATAGAAGGTCAGATGGTTTTTCGCAAGATGTATGAAGCACATCAAACGAGAGGTCTGACAGGAGAGCTTCCACTATGAAAATGGCTCGCCGAGATTTTCTGAATGTTTCCACTGCGGCTGCGGTGGTATGCGCAACCGTGCTTCTACCTGTGGAGAAAGCCGCAGCAGCACAACAAATGATGGCGGCGCAGGAACTTCTGGAACAGGCGTATCTGTACGCCTTTCCACTGGTTCTGATGGATGCGACCCGAAAGGTTTCAACCCACACAGAAACACCGAACAGTACCCGTGCGCCGATCAACCAGTTCTGCCACGCGGAAAAGCTGGCAGCCGCCCACAGTCTGTGTAAAATAAATCCAGATATAAAGGAGACAAACCACCATGAAGATGACCCGCAGAAACTTTCTTTCCACTTCAGCGGTTGCGGCGTTAGCCTGCGGCGCATCCCTGACCGCGCACGCAGCAGGCAGTACCGATGAAAACAGTCTGAACTTTATCACAGACATTTTCAAGGACCCCACCCAGCCGGGCGAGATCGAAGAGGCAACTGCTATCACGGCAGAAAAGAACGCCGAATGGTATGAAAAGCTGGATTTTTCCGACCGGCGGGAACTTGACAATGCAGCACGTGGCCTGCTGGACAATCAGGAAGGCAGGGTCATCTACAACGATGACGGAACAACGGCATGGGATCTGCAAGGCTATGGGGATCTGGACCGTGATGCGCCGGATACGGTCAACCCTAGCCTGTGGCGGAATACCCAGCTCAATGCCAAAGCCGGTCTGTTTGAAGTATGTGACGGCATCTATCAGGTGCGTGGCTTTGATATGGCCAATGCGACCTTCATCCGCACCAACAACGGCTGGATCATTTTTGATGTCCTGATGTGCAAAGAAAATATGCAGGCAGCAAAAGCGCTGATGGAAAATCGGTTCGGACCGCTGGATGTCAAAGCTGTGCTGTACAGTCATAGCCATGTGGATCACTTTGGCGGCGCAGAGGGTGCGATCGACCGGAACGATGTAGCGGACCCCAGCCTTTCCATCGACAAACAGCTTGCCTCGGGCAAAACGGTCATCCTTGCACCGGAAGGATTTTTGAAACACGCCATCAGCGAAAATGTCTATGCCGGCATCGCAATGGCCCGGCGTGCGCAGTATCAGTATGGTACGGTGCTGGAAAAAGGGGAGAAAGGAGCGCTCTCCATCGGCATCGGCATGGGACAGTCTACCGGTCAGGTGAGCCTTATTGCACCGACCTATGAGATCGGGGAAGATGTTCCAAAGCTGACCATCGACGGGCTGGAGATCGAATTTCAACTAACCCCCGGCACCGAAGCCCCTGCCGAAATGAACGCCTATTTCCCGAAGTACCGTGCCCTCTGGATGGCCGAAAACTGCACCGGCACCCTGCACAACCTCTACACCCTGCGTGGCGCACAGGTGCGGGATGCCAACGATTGGGCGAAGTACATCATCGAGGCTGATCAGCGCTTCTGTGACAAGACCGACGTGGTGTTCCAGAGCCACAACTGGCCGCACTGGGGCGAGGAGATCCATGAATATCTGCTGAATACGGCAGCCATTTATAAGTTTATCCACGACCAGACCCTGCATTACATGAACCAGGGCTATACCTCCAACGAAATCGCCGCCATGATCTCGCTGCCGGATGCCCTCGAAAAAGTCTGGTATACCCGCCAGTATTACGGCACGCTGCCGCATAACGCCAAAGCCATCTACCAGAAGTATCTGGGCTGGTACGATGCGAACCCGGTCAACCTGGACCCGCTCCCGCCCAGCGATGCCGCTAAGAAGCTTGTAGAATATCTGGGCAGCACGGAGCTGGTGCTCTGCAAGGCAAAAAAGGACTATGCAAAGGGCGAATATCAGTGGGTGGCACAGATCACCAAGGAGCTGGTCTTTGCAGACCCGTCCAACCAGAAGGCACGCAACCTGTGCGCCGATGCGCTGGAGCAGTTGGGTTATCAGGCGGAATCCGGTGCGTGGCGCAACGCCTACCTGATGGGTGCGGCGGAACTGCGGAACGGCAATCTGTCTGGGCGGGCCCGCACGGCGAATGGTCTCACCAACAGTATGCGAGCAATGACGGTTTCCATGCTGTTGGATTATATCGCCATCCTGACGGATGCCAACGCTGCACAGAATGATGACCTGACCCTGAATCTGACCGTAACGGATGAGAATGAGCAGTTCTATGTCACCCGCAAAAACGGCGTGCTGCTGACCTATCCTGGCGAGAATCGCCCGGATGCGCAGGCGTCCGTTACTTGTCGGCGGCTTCAGTTGTTTGCTCTGATGACCGGTCAGCAGGCAGGTCAAGTCCAGATCAGCGGCGATGCCACAGTCCTGAAACGCCTGCTGGCGTATGCCTCCAAGTTTGAAAAGACCTTCAATGTGATCGAGCCGTAAAAACGGCTTCTGATCTCGGGATATGTCAAGAGGGCTGTTGCAAAATAGCCCAAACAAAAAAATGAGATAGACTCCCCCGAAAGGGGTTGCCTATCTCATTTTTATTGTAAGCTGAAACTGCAATGAACCAACTACAGCATGAACAGTATACAGGAAAGGGCGGCTTGGTTCACCATGGCTTCGCCCTCCAGTACCATGCCGTCCAGCGGTATCGGCAGCATGGAGATGCAGAAGCTCAAGCCCTACCACATGGAGAACCTCTACACGACCCTGAGCAAAACGCCCTGCGGTTCGTATGTCGAGGGAAAGAAGCAGGAACTGACCGAAAAGCAGAAGCAGCAGTTTCTATCCGGCACGACCCGCCCGCAGGCTGTACCCGTCGCAGGCGAACCGACCATTTCTATGACCGCCCTGCTGGAGCTTCTGAAGAATGCAGACCCCGAAGTAAAGGCGCAGCTCCGTCTGGCTCTTCTGACCTGATGCAAGATTTACCACGCATTTCAAAGTAATTCCAGCCCATGCAGAGGATTCCTATGAAAACACCAACCGTGCAAAAACCGTGCATTGACCGTGCAGGCCCCGATTTTTCGGGGTCACATAACGGAAAAGAGCGTCAAATCTTACGATTCAACGCTCTTTTGTTGGTGCACCTTCAGGGACTCGAACCCTGGGCCCACTAATTAAGAGAAACCAACGTGCAACAATCGTCAATTTTCAGAATTGCGCAAATTCGTTACTTTTATCGTTTCACCGTAAATTTTTGTTTTACATCCGCTGCATCCTTTGCACCTATTATTCCCTCTTGCATCCGTTACCCAGCCGTTCCGGTGTGCAAAAAGTGTGCAAAAATGTGCAGAGCCAAAATCAGCCCCTTAAAACAGGCATCGGATTTTTATGCAAAGCCGGGAAAACGTCCGGGTTCGAGCCCGAAACGGCAGCTGAAATCCTACCTGTTCAGACCAAGCATCAAATGTACATCAACAACTATGATTCATGGCAGGGATTTGGACAATCGAACAGACATCACCTTAATATAGAAAGAGGTTTCCTTATGAACAAACTGCTTTCCTGCCGCTACAACATGGACACTAACCGGGTAGAAGCCCGGTTCGCTGATGGCTCTGCCGTTGCCATCGACTGCGTCGCCATCGAGGACAAGTACGGCAACACCCCTACACAGCGGGCTGAACTGGAGTGGCTGCTGTACAACAGGCCGCTGGAGTACGCACAGCTTGTGCTGGGAGGAGAGATGGAGCACTATCTCTCGCTGGGATGCGACCACGGCAGGCTGGAAGATTGAACCTTAGAAAACGCGCGGCAAAACCGTTAATCGCGCAGCGCGCGTTTCAGCGCGCGATTAACGATTTCTGTTTTTATCGAATTGCAGTCATTTTCTACCCTTTCCCAAGAAAATCGCGCGTTTCTTTGCACGTAATAATCGCGCGGCGCGCGTTTTCATCTCTGATTTTCTTTTAAGCAGTATCTCCTTCCGCGCCCTGCTCCTTTTACTTCAATCTTCCCTTCTTCTACAAGCTTTCGAAGAATACGGTATGCCTGATCTTTTGTGTATCCACACAGCTCTTGTGCTTTCTGATTCGTAATCCACGGCTTATGCTTCAGATATTCAAGAATCCGATCCTTTGCCTGAATCTGGCTGACCGTCTTATCCTGCACATAGGCCACATCGGTTTTCACCGTTTCGTAGACCTTGAGGGACAGCATATAGGTCTTGCCGTTGAGTTCCAGAAGCCCTTCGTCCCGGAGACCGTTCAGAACCTTGTGGGCATTGTCATCGGTTTCCTGAATCGTCTTTGCCGCCTGCTTCAGGGTGATTTTCTGGTGCTCCCGCAGATAGTGCAGAATCATCAGCTCCGACAGCGTGAACATCTTGGACCGCTTATCCTGTGTCTCTGCGATGAAACGCACGAAGTTCTGGTTTTCCATCGTGCTGCGAAGGGTCAGCCGGACGGAGTTGGCCGTGCTGGCGTACTCCGGGTAGGGCTTGCCCTCGGTGAGCATACTCTGGAACATGATGTCCACGCCCTGCCCGGAACGCTGCACATACTTCAGATGCTGAAGGGTCATGGCGATCAGCTTATTCCGGGGAATGGACTGGTGGGTGATGATGTTGCTTTCGTTGATGTCCCCCGGAAAGCCGCCGGGGTTCTCAATCACGATCTTTGTGGGGTAGTGCTTGACGTAGACCGGTGCCATGTTCTCATAGGAGCGGTGCGCCAGCGCATTCAGCAAAGCCTCCTGAAAAACCGCTTCGGAGAAATCGTACACCTCCAGCCGGAACAGCCCTACCTGCACATTTGTCAGGTGGTTATAAGTGCGGATGCGTTCCGTCAGCTTATCCAGAATCGAGATCACCGGCTCCTGCATATCCATGCGGTTGTCGTATTCCGTCTGCGCTTCGTCGCTGTAATGGAGGTAGATCACCTCTGCCTGCGGCAGCAGCCGTGCAATGGATGCTGCCTTACCCACAAACAGCAGCCCTGCCACCGTTACACGCACTTCGTCCTTGTCCATTCGGATCAGGTTCAGGTTGTCCAGAAAGGTGGTATCTGCCAAGTCCGGCAGGGCAGAGCCCGCATCCCGAATCCGCAGCTTCTCTTTCAGGCGGTACACTTCCAGCAGGTCAATGTCGCTTTCCGTTGCGCCCTCCACGATCTTTGCCGAAAAATCCGGGTTATCAGCAGGGGAGTACACATCGTTTGCCGGGTAGTCAGGCTTCGTCACGTTCCCCAGCCGTCTGTAATAGATGCCGCCGGTGGTGGCAACATGAGAATTGGATTTCTCCACCGATACCACCAGCACCACGCCGTCAGAGGTTTCCACCGGCTCAATTTCGGTAAACAGGCTGGGCCGGGTCATATCGTAGATAGCTTCCATCAGTGCCTGCGGGTCGCTTTTAGGGCAGCCCGTAATGGTGCCGTCATCCTCCACACCAAACAGCAGAACGCCGCCCTTTGTATTTGCCAGCGCAACCGCACTTTTCACCGCAAGTTCTTTCCGCTGCCGGTAGTCCTTGCACTTCACCCATGACTTAAACTCCTGCTGGGTGCTCTCCCCGGCAGCAATCATTTTGCGGAGTGCTTGTTCGGTCATGGTGGGGATCTCCTTTCTCTCAAAAAAGCAAATTTTTTCCGTATGTTAAGATCTTTCAACTGTACTTTTCTCTTTTATTTTTCCTTCATTATCATAGGTAGCAGCATTCAACATCGTCACCAGTGTTAACTTGAAAATAAGCCATAGAAACAAAATATTCAGAGCAAACATCGCGCATGAAAACGAAGAAAACAGGCGATCCAGATCCACTTTATCATTATAAATTTTTCCAAAATTTATAAGTTTAAGCGAATACAAACTGCTAATAACAATTGTCAAGATGCTAAAGAGCATACTATCCATAAGATAGTCTTTCAGTGTTCCTAATTCTGACACTCCTGTTTTTTGAGTATCAGCAGTTTTCTTTAATTTATCAGCATAAGAACTTCCCACCATAAAAGACGGCACAGTAATATATACAGCAATGGTAATTGATACCAATGTCATTGCATCACTAGCCAAATCCGAATAATTCGCGTGTACTATATACGACAATAAAAATGCGCCGATAACCACTATAACGGCATACCATTTATGTCTTTTATACATTTCTGCTATTCCTCAACTCTTGCAGAAGTTTGCTTTTTACTTCGCTCGGATCATAATGCTCATTTTCGTCTTTTACCGGATGGATTTCAATATGTTTCAACACAGAAGAATAATCAAATGTCTGCTCCACATTACATTCATCTGTTCCAACAACAATAACATTTTCAAATTGGTCTCGTTTTCCCTTTATACGACTAAGCAATGGATGTGCTACATTCACAGGTACATCTCCGAAGCCAACTTTGACTTGCAAACTTTCTATGTCTAATCCAGACATATTTTTTGCAACCGTAAAAATGTCACTTTGCTGAGACATGAAATTATCCACCTGAGTAAAACGCAACTCTTTAATAGTCTTTACCGTTTCACAAAAAGTTTCAACCGATCCATAAATAGGTTTGATTTTTATTTCCTTCTGCAAAATATCCCCTAAATAATCAGTAAAAAATGGGCGGCGATTCAAATCACTAATGTATAAAACCAGTTTGCTTGTGTCATATAGCATAAATACTTGTTGTCTAGGCTCCACTTGCTCTTTTGATTTCGGATTTGCCTGTTTTTCAAATGTATTATGATTAAAAACATTTTCATTAAACTTATTCGCATTATCGTAGTCGCAAGAAATCCAAAGGAACCGATCTTCTATACATTCCATGGAAACAACATAGAAAAATGCTCTTGAATTAAAAAAATCTTTTTTCTTGCCCAATGCATCCTTCATATCCTGTTTGCTAAACTTTCGAGCACCATCAACGTGTACTTCATAGCTTTGAAACCGCATTTTATATTCCTCCGCCGTGCTTTACTCCATCACTCTAATGCACTCGTTTCTTCCTTATTGTTCAGGCATCAAAAGAATCTGTGCATACATGGACAATTCAATGTGGTAACCGTCCTTGATCGTTAGTCTTGCCTTTTCACCATTGCTTGATAATTGAAGGGATACACTTACATCGTCAGAGTTGGAATCGGACACAACAAAAATGGAGGACTGCTTTGCTTTGTTTTCGACTGTATAATTTCCAGCGGGAACTGTGTACCGAATATATTTATAGCCGCTCTTAGTAGTCGCTTCTTTTCCGTAATCGCCCAATTCACCATCAGTCAACAGAATAGAGCCATCGGGTACATCTCCAGCATCAGGCTTCAAATCTTCGTTCTTGTAAAGGAAATCATCTGTTGCTCCATTTTTGGTATTCTTAATTGAATAGATTTCATCATTAATCGTGGCTATCTGAATATATATCTTTCCGTTAATCTGTGCATTGTATCGGCTACCAGCAGCCCAATCATCGGTCTGTTCTAGCCAATTCACATCATCCAGTGTATAATCAAGGCCTGCAAGCGGAAGTGCCGCTTTTAAGTTTTTAGCAAATGTTTCGGTCGCTTCTTTGTTCCGCTTCAAAAAAGACTTAATTTCTTTACTTTCATCCGTTGAAGAAACAATGAGCGAAGAGGATTTTTCAATTGCATCAGATTCTGCGATTGTTTCTTCCGCAGTCTGCTGCGATTCTGCTTCTCTGCTTGTCGTTGCTTCACTTTCAACTCTGCTATTTGCCACTTGTTCTGATACTGCCGTTTTTTCCATCACCCTAGCGTCTGATTCTGCGACTCTTTTAGCTTCTTCTGCCTTATCATATGGGAGCATCATTCCGGCAATAAAACCCACCAGCAGAACTGCTAACACTATTAAATTTTTCCTAAAACTACGCTTTTCATGTTTAGCAACCATTCTTAAGAAACCGCACAGGATTTTTATTGCATAAAAAATCAACCCAAATAAAAATGCAACACCAAGATGCCTCAAATCTTTTTGAGACACTGAATAGCACACACCGTAGCCAAGATATGCTATCGCTACGCCACACAATACTCTTTTGTTTTCTTTTCCTCTAAGCGTATTGATTATTTCATATATTCCAAGCGCAAAACCGACAAACGCAAGAAGCACTCCTAGAATTTCCATTTTACAGATTCCTCCTTTTCAACGCTGTAAGGCAATTATAACACAGAACATAACCCCTTTGTAGTAGTCTTTTTGATTTTGCAAGAAACTTGGCTGATTGAGTGATTGATTCTATCCCATTTCTCGCCATCCGTTCCTCGGGTATACCAATCGCATCTCAACCGCCCAAACAATACACTATTTCACCATGGGAAATGTGCTTGTCGTTCCGCTGGTCAAGGCCATGGTCAAGCGGATCAGCGCACTGGCCGAGGACGAGCAGCGCAGTTGATGGGCGTTTCTCTTGGGTTTCCAAAGGGGTGCGGGTCGCCAGTGGCGACCTCAAAATGCAGCACATTTTGAAGCACCTGACCGAGCCGACAGGCGAGAGGCAGCACCCCTTTGGCACACGACTTTGCCTGCAAAGTCCAGTGTGTTACACCTTGGTTCCGGTTGATGAAGTTTGAAAGCGGCTTCTATGCCAAGCCCGACACCTCCAGCCCGCAGGCTGTACCCGCCGCAGGCGAACCCACCATCTCCATGACGGCTCTTTTGGAATTGCTCAAGGATGCCGACCCGGAAATGAAGGCAAAGCTCCGCCTGGCCCTGCTCACCTGATGCAAAAAAGGGCACTGATTGCAATGCAATACAGCGCCCTACATAATCGGACATGGAAAACACCGACCGTGCAAAAACCGTGCAGAAACCGTGCACCCATGGCTTACAAAACAAAAAAGCCATGAAATCTTTCGATCTACAGCTTCCACGGTAAACATTCCTACGCGTTGGAACCCGTGGGCTAAGCAACAGCAACGGGTTGCATTAGCTGATTTTTCCGCAGCTCCTTGGCAGGGCTTTGAAAAATCAGAACGCGGCCCCAACAACTCCTCCCTGTTTCAGCCGCAGGCTGCGGTCGTCGTTGTTGCACTGGGCTGATTGCTTGCGGCGCTATGCGCCGCCGCCCTGTTCGAGCCCCTTCCATCGCGCAAACAAAAAAGAAAAACCAGCACACAATGTGTACTGGTTTTTCTTGGTGCGAGTAGTGATACAGCATTTTTTGAAAACCATCGTAGTACAATTTGTTTTTGAGTTCGTCGGATAGCAACTTGCTTGTATCGCACCCCGATGGGTAGCTGTATTGGAAAAACAGTTGCCTTTTATATACCACACAACCTAAAAATTATCAAGTACGCGCAGCGTTCACTTCTCCCATCACCGGGAGCAAATGGACGCTGCTTTTTTTGTTTGCAACGAAAGGAGGCATCCGTGAAATGGCAGTTTTTCGGGTAGAAAAGAACAGCGGCTACACGGTCATGTCAAACCACCACCTGCGGAACCGGGCCTTGTCCCTGAAAGCCAAGGGCTTACTCTCCCAAATGCTCTCCCTGCCGGAAGATTGGGACTACACCCTGCAAGGACTGGCCCGTATCAACCGGGAAAGCATTGACGCGATACGGCAGGCTATCCGGGAACTGGAACAGGCAGGCTACATCCAGCGTTCCAGAGAACGTGACGAGAAAGGACGGCTGCGCGGTGCAGACTATGTGATCTTCGAGCTACCGCAGCCCGTTCCTGCATCGGTTTCACCTACATTGGAAAATCCAACGTTGGAGAATCCCACGCAGGAAAACCCTACGTTGGAAAATCCAATGCAATTAAATAAAGATAAACTAATTACAGAAAAACAAAAGAAAGAGGGATTAAATACCGATTCCCTTCCTATCCATTCCCCAAACCCCTTGCCTTTGGACGAGGACGAGACAGCGGCATCGCTGCCGGAACGGACAGGAAGCCGAAAGGAAGCGGCCTATCAAATCTACCGGGACCTGATTTTGGAGAACATCGAGTATGACACCCTCACCCAGAATCCCCGGATAGACCGGGAACAGCTGGACGAGATCGTGGACATCCTGCTGGAAACGGTCTGCACCAGCCGCAAGTCCATCCGGGTTGCCGGGGACGATTACCCGGCAGAGCTGGTCAAGGCAAAGTTCCTGAAGCTGGACAGCCATCACATCGAGTTCGTCATGGACTGCCTGCGGGACAACACCACCAAAGTCCGCAACATCAAGCAATACCTGCGGGCCATGCTTTTTAATGCGCCCAGCACCATCAACAGCTACTATGCGTCCCTTGTGGCGCACGATATGGCGCAGCCTGATTGGGGCCGCCTGCCCAACACCTGACCGAAAGGAGCGTCCACCCATGAGAACCCTTTACCTGCGGCGGCTGGTGGTTCCACCCTAGCCGCTGCTTTTCCGACCACCTGCCAAGGAGGGATGCTGAATGCAGGAAGAAGTCACCCAGAAAACCATTGCCCTGTCCATGAAAACAGGCAAACTCACCGCCCAAGCGTTGCAAGCTGCCCTGAAAAAATATTTGCAGCACCGGGCCAAGGGGCCAAAGCTGCATCACGGCAAGCAAAGCCTGAAACAACTGAAAGCCCACGGCGCAGCCCTGACCAACATTGAAGTCACGGAAGCGAACATCGGGGTGTTCAAGCCCTGCGCCAAGAAGTACGGCGTGGACTTCACCTTACGCAAGGACAAGACCACCCAGCCGCCCCACTACATCGTGATCTTCAAGGCCAAGGATGCGGACAATTTGGAACAGGCGTTCCGGGAGTTCACCGCCAAAACGCTCTCCAAGGAGCAGCGGCCCTCCATCCGCAAGGTGCTGGCAGCAGCCAAGCAGAAAGCCGCCCAGCAGCCGAAACGTGCGAAGGAAAAAATCAAGCAAAGGGGGCTGGAACGATGAAGCCTGAACTGAAAAAGCTGCTGGTGCTGAACCTGCCGTATCTGCTGTTCGTATACCTGTTTGCCAAATGCGGGCAGGCGTACCATCTGGCGGCGGGCGCGGATGCTTCGGCCAAGCTGCTGCACCTAACGAGCGGCATCTCCGCCGCCTTTGCAAACCCGCTGCCCAGCCTGCATCCGTTTGACCTGTGCGTGGGCGTTACCGGGGCGGTGGCTGTCCGGCTCATCGTGTACAGCAAAGGCAAGAACGCCAAGAAATACCGCAAGGGTGAAGAATACGGCTCTGCCCGATGGGGCACCGCCAAAGACATTGCCCCGTACATCGACCCCAAGTTTGAAAACAACATCCTGCTGACCCAGACCGAACGCCTGACCATGACCGGGCAGCCCAAAGACCCCAAGACGGCCCGGAACAAAAATGTGCTGGTGATCGGCGGCTCCGGCAGCGGCAAGACCCGCTTCTATGTGAAGCCCAACCTCATGCAATGCTTTCCCACTTCCGATTATCCCACCTCCCTCGTGGTCACAGACCCAAAAGGCACACTGGTTCTGGAAACAGGCCAAATGTTCCAGCGGGCAGGCTACCGGGTGAAAATCCTGAACACGATAAACTTTTCCAAGTCCATGAAATACAACCCCTTTGCCTACATCCACTCGGAAAAGGACGTGCTGAAGCTGGTGAATACCCTTATCGCCAACACCAAGGGCGAGGGTGAAAAATCAGCAGAAGATTTTTGGGTGAAGTCGGAACGGCTGTTCTACACCGCGCTCATCGGCTACATCTGGTACGAGGCCCCGGCAGAAGAAATGAACTTCACCACCCTGCTGGAAATGATAAATGCCAGTGAAGCCCGCGAGGACGACCCGGAGTTTCAAAGCCCGGTGGACCTCATGTTTGAGCGATTGGAACAGAAAGACCCGGACCACTTCGCCGTCCGGCAGTACAAAAAGTTTTTGCTGTCGGCCGGCAAGACCCGTTCCTCCATCCTGATAAGCTGTGGTGCCCGTTTAGCCCCATTTGACATCCGGGAGGTGCGGGAGCTGATGGAGGACGA
>ERZ1106973.2575-NODE-2575-length-13156-cov-2.687505_pt1 | contig 13156 bp, 10 predicted proteins | sample MGYA00403686_ERZ1106973 | MGnify/ENA primary metagenome ERZ1106973 (study PRJEB35170, sample SAMEA104062408) | human gut metagenome | biome: human gut; feature: human-associated habitat; material: faeces | place: Denmark | collected 2012-11-06 ...
CCAGACTTCTTGTCCTTGACAAGGAGACCGGGGCTTTTTCCCATCATGTATTTAAAGAAATCACAGAGTATCTGCATGAGGGAGACTGTCTGGTAATCAATGATACAAAGGTTATTCCGGCAAGACTGATTGGTTCCAAAGTAGAGACCAATGCCAAAATCGAAGTATTATTATTGAAGAGAAAAGAAAACAACGTATGGGAGACGCTGGTAAAACCAGGTAAGAAAGCAAAAGTCGGAGCAAAGATTAGTTTCGGTGATGGTCTTCTGATGGGAGAAGTCATTGATGTGGTAGAAGAAGGAAACCGTCTGATCAAATTCGATTTCGACGGAATTTTTGAAGAAATCTTAGACCAGCTTGGCCAGATGCCGCTGCCTCCATATATCACACACCAGCTGGAGGATAAGAACCGTTACCAGACGGTATATGCAACTCACACAGGTTCGGCAGCAGCACCGACGGCAGGACTGCATTTTACACCGGAACTTCTGGAAGAGATTAAGGCAAAAGGTGTGGATATTGCGAGAGTTACACTTCATGTGGGGCTTGGAACATTCCGTCCGGTAAAAGTGGATGAGATTACCGAGCATCATATGCATTCGGAATTCTTCATGATCGATGAAGAAGCGGCTGAGAAGATCAATCGTGCAAAAGAGACGGGACACCGTGTTATCTGCGTCGGAACGACAAGCTGCAGAACGGTAGAATCGGCAGCAGATGAGAATGGACATCTAGAAGCGAAGAGTGGATGGACACAGATATTCATCTATCCGGGCTATAAATTCAAAGTACTGGATTGTCTGATCACGAACTTCCATCTTCCAGAATCTACATTAATCATGCTGGTATCTGCGCTTGCAGGACGGGAGCACGTGCTTGCGGCTTATGAAGAGGCTGTGAAGGAGAGGTACCGGTTCTTTTCATTTGGGGATGCGATGTTTATTCAGTAGAGTTGCTATTTAATGCATTAAGCGGTTGATACCCGGCCGGACAATCGTACTTCATGAGATGCCGGATGACTTCAAGACCCAGCCGTCCGGAGATTCGGGAATGAAGATTGCATGCGGTGAAATCAAAGCATGGGAACAAGAATGTAAGAACAAAAATGGTAACGAATAAGTGGAGAACCGTCATACAGATAATTTGACATGTAAGTATGAAAACGCTAAAATTGGTGGAGGAATGTAGAAAACTGCAGTCCTCCATTTTTGCGTCAGGGGATATTAAAAAAGCCAAAACCTCGCTCCCTGATGGAAAGGAGTCCATATGCCGAAAAAAGAATTAGCAAAAGGGTATACAACCGGAACCTGTGCACAGGCTGCAACGAGGGCAGCAATGCAGATGCTTTTTACAGGTGAAAAAGTAGAGCAGGTGTCGGTAGAACTGCCGCAGGGAGAAAAGCTGCAGTTGGATATCACGGATATACAGAGAAAATATACAGACAGGGAATTGCCGGATATGGTATCCTGTGCGGTCAAAAAAAACAGCGGAGATGATCCGGATATCACGAATGGAGTACTGGTTTACAGTCAGGTAAGACTTTCTGAAACAGGACAGATTCATATTGATGGCGGGATCGGGGTAGGAAGAGTGACCAGGCCCGGACTGAATCAGCCGGTGGGAGAAGCCGCAATTAACCGTGTGCCAAGGCAGATGATAAGAAAAGAAGTAGAAGAAGCCTGTGAAGAGGTTGGCTATACCGGTGGAATTGATGTAGAGATTTCGATTCCGGAAGGGGCAAGACTGGCAAAAGAAACATTTAATCCAAGACTTGGAATAGAAGGAGGACTTTCAATACTTGGGACAACCGGTATTGTGAATCCGATGAGTGAACAGGCGCTGATCGATACCATTGAAGTAGAGATGAAGGTATGCCTTGCGGAAAAGTACAGGTATCTGATCATTGCACCGGGTAATTACGGATTGGATTTTCTGAAAGAACAGTATAGTATAGAAGAAAATGATGTGGTAAAATGTAGTAACTATATTGGTCAGACTATAGATATGGCGGTAGAACAGGATTGTAAAGGTGTCCTGCTGGTCGGACATATCGGGAAACTGATCAAGGTATCCGGCGGAATCATGAATACCCATTCCAGATGGGCAGACTGTCGGATGGATTTATTCGCCACGGCCGCATTGAGAGCGGGAATTGCCGGAGAGAAGGCAGTCGAATTTCTTGACTGTGTGACGACGGATGATGCATTGGAGAAATGCAGCGAGGAAGAACGAACACGCATTATGGAAAAAATCATGATGCGTATGGAGGAATATCTGAACTACCGGGGGAAAGGAGAGATACAGGTGGGAGTGGTCACGTTTTCCAATGTATACGGAATCCTTGGAAAGACAGAAAAAGCAGAAGAACTGATAGAAAGATTCAGAAAAGAACGACATATACAATAGATACCAGAGTATGCAGGAGAAGTTGCTGGTGGCAGGTTCTTTGCAGGACAGGAAGGAGTCGGAAAATGATACATTTTGTGGGAGCAGGTCCGGGAGCCGAAGATCTGATCACGGTCCGTGGACAGCGTTATCTGGAGCAGGCTGATGTGGTGATCTATGCGGGATCACTGGTGAATCCGGGGCTGTTAAAGAGTACAAAGGAGACATGCGAGATATATAACAGTGCGAAGATGACACTGGAAGAAGTTCTGGAAGTGATGGAACAGGCAGAACGGGAACAGAAGATGACGGTTCGGCTGCATACAGGTGATCCGTGTCTGTACGGTGCAATACGGGAACAGATGGATCATCTGGATGAACTGGGAATTGCGTATGATTCCTGCCCGGGTGTCAGTTCCTTCTGCGGGGCAGCAGCGGCACTGAATCTGGAATATACACTTCCGGAGGTGTCACAGAGTGTTGTCATCACACGTATGGAAGGAAGAACACCGGTTCCGGCGAAGGAAAAGGTTGCAGCGTTTGCAAGTCATAATGCGACGATGGTACTTTTCTTAAGTACAGGACTTCTGGAAAAGCTGGAAGGCCAGTTGATAGAAGGCGGTTATAAAGAAGACACGCCGGCAGCAATTGTATACAAGGCAACATGGCCGGAGGAAGAAAGTTACATCTGTACTGTCAGTACACTGGCAGAGACTGCGAAAGCATATGGAATTACAAAGACAGCATTGATCATCGTTGGAGATGTGGTGACACATCATGCGTATGAACGTTCGAAACTGTATGATCCGGAATTCACCACCGAGTTCCGTCAGGGAGTAAAATAAGATGAAGATTGCAATGATCAGTTTTACCGGAAATGGAAGAAGACTGGAGAGATCTTTAGCACATGAACTGGAAAAAGAAGGACACCAGGTGCTGCAGGCGGTAAAATGCAAAGAACTGGAATCGGACAAGGATGCGGTAAAATGCAGTGCCAGAGAATGGACAGGTGAACAGTTCCGGACGCGGGATGTACTGATCTTTATTGGAGCAGTACAGATTGCCGTGCGCTTGATCGCATCTTTTATAGGATCAAAGACAACAGATCCGGCGGTACTGGTACTGGATGAGAAAGGGCAATATTGTATCCCGATCCTGTCCGGGCACATTGGCGGAGCAAATGAGATGGCAGAAAGAATTGCAGAGATGGCAGGAGCACTGCCTGTGATCACAACAGCTACAGATATCCGGGGAAAATGGGCAATAGATGTATTTGCCAGAAAGAATCATCTTTATATAGAAGATATGCAGAAGGCAAAGCAAATTTCGGCAAAGATTCTGGAAGGAAAGGCAGTCGTGGCCGCGATTGAGAGCGGAAGAGATTCGATAGAGGGTACTGTGCCGGAAGAAGTGAAGATCGTACCGGAAACCTATGAGAATCCAGATATCTATATCGGGATATATGAACGAAAATTAAGCAGTCATGTATTAAGGCTGATACCACAACGGATCACGGTGGGAATCGGCTGCAGACGGGGGACATCCGCAGAGCAGATAGAACAGCTGGTGGATAAGATACTGAAAGAATCACATATTAATAAGAAAAGTATTGGCAGGATCGCAAGCATTGATCTAAAAAAAGACGAAGAGGGATTGCTTACATTTTGCAACAAATATAACATAGAGCCGGAATTTTATCCGGCAGAAGAATTAAAAAAAGTAGAAGGAGAATTCAGTGTTTCTACATTTGTAAAAAAGGTTACCGGAGTGGATAATGTATGTGAAAGAAGTGCTGTATATACAGGTGGTACACTGCGGATCAGAAAACAGGCAGAAAATGGTGTGACAGCAGCATTTGCCTGGGATAATTGGAGGGTGAAGTTTGAATAAGGTATATGTGATAGGAATGGGACCGGGGGCATATGAACAGATGACGGTGAAAGCAGTCCGGACGCTGGAAAAATGTGATGTGATCGTCGGATATACCGTATATATCGAATTATTAAAAGAATATTTTCCGGATAAGAGATATCTGACAACGTCCATGAGACAGGAGGCAGCACGGTGCAGGATGGCATTCGAAGAGGCAGCAAAAGGAGCTGTAACGGCAATGGTATGCAGCGGAGATGCCGGGATATACGGAATGGCAGGACTGATGTATGAAATCGGTGAGGAATATCCGGAAGTCGCGATCGAAGTAATCCCGGGAGTGACAGCGGCACTGGGAGGTTCTGCGGTACTTGGAGCAGCAGTCGGACATGATGTCAGTCTGATCAGTTTAAGTGATCTTCTGACACCGTGGGAATTGATCGAAGAAAGGCTTCGCTGTGCGGCAAAAGCTGATTTTGTGATCTGCCTTTATAATCCGTCCAGCAGGAAACGCAGTACCTATCTTGCAAAAGCATGTGAGATCATGCTGGAATATAAGGCGGAAGATACCGTCTGCGGAATAGTGAAAAACATTGCCCGCGAGGGAGAAACAATGCAGACACTGACACTGAAAGAATTAAAAGAGACAACAGTAGATATGTTCTCTACTGTATTTATCGGAAATAAACAGACAAAAGTAATTCGGGAAAAAATGGTTACACCAAGGGGATATCGTATATGAAAGACAAAAAGATTCTATTATATGCAGGGACAACAGAAGGAAGAAAATTAGCATCTTATCTCGGAAGAAGAGGCGTAAGACTGCACGTCTGTGTGGCAACCGCTTATGGGGAGAGTCTGCTTCCGGAAGAGAAGAATATAACGGTGACACACGACCGGATGGACAGTGGGCAGATGGGCGAGTTTATGAGGGTGTTTGAGCCGGATTATGTGATCGATGCAACGCATCCATATGCCAAAGAAGTGACCAAAAACTTGAAAAGTGCCTGCGAGGTTATGCAGGTTCCGTATTTAAGACTGGTCAGGGGAAGTGAAGAGACCAAAGAAAGCATCTGTGTGGAAAATATGGATGAAGCGATAAAGTATCTGGAAAAAACAGAAGGAAATATTCTGGTAACAACAGGAAGCAAGGAGCTGGAATCCTATACAAGACTGACGGATTACGAAAGCCGGGTATATGCGCGCGTTCTGTCTATTGGCCAGGTGGCAGTTAATTGTGAAGAACTTGGATTCTCCGGACGTCATCTCATCTGTATGCAGGGACCGTTTTCTACGGAAATGAATCGTGCCATGTTAAAGGAATATGATATTGCTTATATGGTAACGAAAGAATCAGGACTTGCAGGCGGATACCCGCAGAAATGTCAGGCTGCACTAGAAGCCGGTGTGAAAATGGTTGTGATCGGAAGGCCGGAAGAAGAAGAGGGAATGAATTTTGAAGAAATGTCCAAATTCCTTCAGAAAGAACTGGAACTGGATAATCACTGGAAAGTTACACTGGTGGGAATCGGTGCAGGTGCCAGAGACCAGGTTACACTGGAAGCAAAAAGATGCTGTCAGGAAGCAGAACTTCTGATCGGAGCAGGCAGGATGATCGAGGCAGTGGCAGAAGTCGGACAGACCATATATGAAGCATACCGCCCGGATGAGATCATTTCTTATATCAAAGAAAATCCGGAATATGAAAATGTAACGATTGCGTTGTCCGGTGATACAGGATTTTACAGCGGTGCGAAGAAGATTCTGGAATTGACGAAAGATGACCCACAAATTGAGACAAAAGTGGTGCCTGGAGTATCATCCATCATATATTTTGCATCAAAGCTTGGCGTAACATGGGAGGATGCGGCACTAGTAAGCCTGCATGGAAGAAAAGAAAATCTGATGGCGGTCATTAAGGAGAATAAAAAGGTATTCGCCCTTGTAAGTAATGCAGAAGAGATCCGTCAGATCCTGACAAAAATGACGGAATATGGAATGGGCGAAGTAATAGTCAGGATCGGGACAGAACTTTCTTATAAGAATGAAGAGATTCAGACAGGAACAGCAAGATCACTGCTTCATTACAAAGGAGAGAATCTGGCGGTCCTTTATATTGAAAATGAATCCGGCGGCGAAAGCCCGGTGATTCCGACAATTCCGGATGATACATTTGTACGTGGCGATGTACCGATGACCAAGGAAGAAGTAAGAAGCATTTCGATTGCTAAACTTAAGATTAAGAAGGATGCAGTTGTATATGATGTCGGAGCAGGAACAGGCTCTATTTCCGTAGAGGCCGCCATGGTTGCAACGCAAGGTAACGTCTATGCAATCGAACAGAAAGTGGAGGCGCAGGAACTGATCCGTGAAAATGCAAGGCGGATGCACGTGGATAATCTGCATGTGATAGAAGGTATGGCGCCGGAGGCACTGGAAGAACTGCCGGCACCTGATTGCGTATTTATCGGGGGCAGTAAAGGAAAGTTGTATGAAATCCTGGATGCTATCCGGAAGAAGAACCCATTTGTACGGGTGGTGCTCAATGCAATCTCACTCGAGACGATGATGCAGGTGTTAAAATATACGGAAGAGAATGAGATAGAAGAGGCAGAAGTTATTCAGGTAGCGGTAAGCCGTGCGAAAAAAGTGGGCAGTTATCATATGATGAATGGACAGAATCCGATCTATGTGATCAGCTTTACGAGCAGACCGGCAAAAAAGGAAGCAGATCCGGAAAATGAAGACGATTTCGTTCTGGAAGAAATCAATCTGGACGAGGTGGAACCGGAAGATATGACCGGAGATATTGTGGAGGATATTACGAAAGTGATCTCTGTAGGGGATCTGACACCGGAGAAAATCCGGGAAGAAATGGAGGAATCTGAGTAATGAAACTTCCTAGAATTCTGATTACTGCGATGAGAAGTGGCGCAGGTAAAACCATGCTGACCTGCGGAATATTGAAAGCAATGAAGATGCAGGAGATAAATCCTGCGTCTTTTAAGTGCGGGCCGGATTACATTGATCCAATGTTCCACAAGACTGTGATCGGCATCAGCAGCTATAATCTGGATTCCTTTTTGTGTGGAGAAAATGGAGTCAGAGAGATCCTGAAAAAAAATGGTGCCGGAGCAGATATTTCCGTAATGGAAGGTGTTATGGGATACTATGATGGGATCGCAGGGATCTCTTCAGAGGCGAGTGCTTATGACATTGCCAGAATTACCGATACCCCGGCTGTGATGATCCTGGACTGTAAAGGACTAAGCGTGTCTGCAGTGCCGTGTATCCAGGGGTTTTTGCATTATAAAGAAGACAGCCGTATCAAAGGCGTAATTCTGAACCGTTTGTCTCCGATGATGTATGGAAGAATGAAAGAGATGATCGAGGTGCAGACAGGAATCAAAGTCTACGGTTATGTTCCGGTTATGAAAGATTGTGCACTGGAGAGCCGTTATCTGGGACTGAAGCTTCCAAAAGAACGAAAAGATACGGAAGACAAACTCACAAGACTGGGAGAACAGATTCTGAAAAGTGTAGATATCGCAGGCCTTCTGGAACTGGCAGAAAATGCACCGGAGCTGCAGGAAAAGAAAACGCAAGGATATACATCAGAAATGGTAGAAAATTTGGCAGAAAATGCACAGTATAGTACAGAATCGGTTAGAACAAAAGATACGGTACGGATCGGGCTTGCAAGTGACGATGCATTCTGTTTTTTCTATCAGGATAATCTGGAACTGCTGCAGGAGATGGGAGCGGAACTGATTCCTTTTTCTCCTCTTTACGATAAGCAGATTCCGGAAAATCTGTCGGGACTTTTGTTCTATGGCGGTTATCCGGAACTATATGCAGAAGAACTAAGTAAAAATGAGTCAATGAAGACGAGTATTAAAAAAGCATTGAACGGCGGAATGCCATGTATCGCGGAGTGTGGAGGATTCATGTACCTGCAGGAATATATCAGAGATGAAAGCGGCACAGAATTTCCAATGGTTGGATTTTTAGAAGGGAAAAGTTATCCGACAGGTTCCTTAAAGCGATTCGGCTATGTTACCCTGACAGGGGGAAGAATATTCGGTAAAGAAGCAGGAGGTATCCCGGCACATGAATTTCATTATTATGATTCAGAAGTATGCGGGGAAGCATTTCTGGCGGAAAAACCAATGTCAAACCGTTCGTGGAAATGCATGATCAGTACCGATACGGTACTGGCAGGATATCCGCATATTCATTATTATGGAAATGAAAAGATTCCGGAGAACTTTCTGGAACAATGCAGAAGATGCAGGGAACAAGAGAAAAGAGCTAGGGAAAGAGATAGAACATAGAGAACAGAGAGGATAAAAAGCATGGCAGAGCAAAGTTTAGAACAACTGGAACAGGAATTCCATCAGATCGTATCTGGCATTCATCCGGCAGATGTAGTAACGAAAGGAAATGCGCAGAAAAAGTGGAACTCCATTGCGAAACCGTTACACAGTCTGGGAAAACTAGAAGATCATATTATGCAGATTGCGGCACTGACCGGCGATACAGACGTGAATCTGAACCGGAAGGCGCTGATCGTGATGTGTGCGGATAACGGAGTGGTAGAAGAAGGTGTAACGCAGACAGGACAGGAAGTAACTGCAATTGTTGCAGAGAATTTTCTGACATGTAATACCAGTGCGGCGATCATGTGTAAAAAAGCCGGTGTAGACATCTTTCCCATCGATATCGGTATGGCAGCGGATACAAAAGTCCCAAGATATAAAACGGCAAATGGAACCGCAAATATGACCAAAGGTCCGGCTATGACAAGAATGCAGGCGTTACAGGCAATCTTAACCGGGATCCATCAGGTGAAGGAAAAGAAGGAAGCCGGATATAAGATCATTGCTACCGGAGAGATGGGAATCGGAAATACGACGACCAGCAGTGCCGTGGCTTCCGTACTTCTGGGAGACGAACCGGCAGAGATAACGGGACGGGGAGCAGGACTGACGAACGAAGGATTGGAAAGAAAAATACACGCAATCGAGAAGGCGATAGCGGTCAATCGTCCGAAATGGGATGATCCGGTGGATGTACTGGCAAAAGTAGGCGGATTCGATCTGGCGGGAATCACCGGACTCTATCTGGGAGGTGCTGTATATCGAATCCCGATTGTAGTTGATGGATTTATCTCAGCGGTTGCGGCACTTGCGGCCGTCAGAATCTGTGAGTGGGTCAAAGATGCGATGATTGTGTCACATGTCTCGAAAGAACCTGGAATGCAGAAGATCCTGAAAGAGTTACACATGGATGCACCATTGCATGCAGATATGTGCCTGGGTGAGGGAACCGGAGCTGTGGCATATCTTCCGGTGCTGGATCTTGCGGCAGAAGTGTATGGACGGATGAGTACATTTTCAGAAAATGACATCGAAGATTATAAAGAATTAGGTGAGAAAGAATGATACATCTGGTGACAGGCGGAAGCGGAAGCGGTAAATCTGAGTATGCGGAGAACTGGCTGACAGGCAGAAATAAGAAGGATGGTACTTACATATATATTGCAACCATGCAGCCATACACAGAAGAAACGATGAAAAAGATTGAAAGACATCACAGGCTGAGAGCCGGAAAAGGATTCCGGACATTGGAAAAATATACAGATCTATCAGAACTTGAGATACCAAAGAATCAGGGAATCCTTCTGGAGTGCATATCAAATCTGGTGGCCAATGAGCTTTACAGAGAAGATGGTACATTGAATGATTTAAAAGAAACAAAAGAAAAAGTATTGGCAGGAGTACGCAGACTGAGCAATTCTACGACACGTCTTGTAATTGTTACAAATGAAGTGAACGCAGATATAAACGGCTATAGCGAAGAGACGGAAAAATATCGGGAATGCATCGGAATGGTGAATCAAAGTCTTGCAGAGCTTGCAGATATAGTAACGGAAGTTGTGTATGGAATTCCGGTATGCATTCGTAAGGAGCAAAAGAAGTATGAAGAGTATAAAAAGGATATGGAATAGTTTCAAAATTGCGTTTTCCATGTACAGCAGGATTCCGATGCCGCGCAGCGAATGGACAGATGAAAATAAATCGTATGCAATGTGTTTTTTTCCATGGATCGGTGCGGTGATCGGACTTTTGTCTTATGGAGTGTTTCGGTTTTCAAAATGGTTTGATGGGAATGGAGGAGGAAATTATTCCTTATTTTTTGTAATATTTCTGATCCTGATCCCGGTATTTATTACGGGAGGAATTCATCTGGACGGATTTCTGGATACACAGGATGCGCTGAGTTCCTGGCAGACGAAAGAGCGGCGTCTGGAAATACTGAAAGATTCCCACGCAGGAGCATTTGCTATCATTTCATGTACCATTTATTTTCTGATGTATATTGGCGTGTATTCTTGTCTGAGTGTACGGAGTATGGAAGTGATCGCATATAGCTTCATGCTATCGAGAACATTGAGTGGACTGTCTGTAGTTACATTTCCACAGGCAAGGAAGAAAGGTATGGTGGCAGATTTTTCGGAAAGTGCATCGACCAGAATTACAAGAATGGTATTGGGCATTTATCTGATTGTACTGTGTTTCCTGATTCCACTGACCGGAGGGATCTGCGGAATCGGATGTGTGATCTCGGCAGGCGTGGTATTTGGATATTATTACCGGATGGCGATGAAGAATTTCGGTGGTGTGACCGGGGATCTGTGTGGATATTTCCTGCAGGTATGTGAACTTGTGATGGCGCTTGTCGTGGTAGTAGTGGATATCGTAGTAAAAAGCGGAATCATCAAATGATGAACAGGCTGGATAAAAGTGTGAAAAGAATGAAGAAAACAAGTGGCAGAAAGAAAACAGCAGAGAAATAGTAGAAAATAACAGAAAGATGAAAATACAGGATTGGAGGAAGGAAAAGAAGTCATGATCATGATAATAGGCGGCGCATATCAGGGAAAACTTGCATTCGCAAAGAAAATCTACCCAGATGTCACATGGGCAGACGGTGCGGTATGTACGGAAGAAGAACTATATAGCTGCGAAGGGATATATCATTTCCATCAGTATATCGAAAGAAAGATAAAGGAAGGAGAACCGATAGATGATCTTGCAGAAGAACTGATTCGGAAGAATCCGGAACTGATCCTGATCACAGATGAGATCGGATACGGGATCGTGCCGGTTGACCGGATGGAACGGGAATACAGAGAGCAGACCGGAAGAGTGTGCACGCGCCTTGCGGCATATTCGGAGAAAGTATACCGTGTGATGTGCGGAATCGGACAGGTGATAAAGGAAGTATGAGGATTTATCTGATACGTCATTCGATGACGAAAGGAAATAAAGAAAAACGCTATATCGGAACGACGGATGAATCTTTATGTCTGGAAGGAATACAGCTTTTGGAAGAGAGAAAAGGAATGTATCCTGAGGTTACATATGTTTATGTAAGTCCGATGAAGCGGTGCGTGCAGACGGCAGAGATCATTTATCCGGAGATGATGAAAGCAGGAGCATATAGCTGCAATGAAAAGTTACGGGAGTGTGATTTTGGCCTGTTTGAAAATCATAATTATATCGAACTTTCCGGCTGCCCGGAGTATCAGGCATGGATAGACAGTGGTGGGAAGCTGCCATTTCCGGAAGGGGAAAGCAGGGAAGCGTTCATCCGGCGGACACTGGAAGGGTTCCGGGAAGTCGTACGGGATGCGCAGGCACATGACCGGGAGACGATTGCGGTTGTGGCACATGGCGGAACGATCATGAGTATCATGGAACGGTATGCAGTAAAGGAAGACGGGACACCAGCAGGAAGTTATTATGATTATCAGATAAAGAATGGAGAAGGATATGAACTTAGAATTTCAGAGAATGACATATATGACGATCGCGATCGTGGCGGGCTTTGTTCTGGATCTGATCTTCGGGGATCCAAGATGGCTGTATCATCCGGTGAGGCTGATCGGGCATCTGATATCGGGAACCGAAAGAATTATCAGAAACTGTCTGCCGGCGAATAAGACAGGGGAACGCATCGGTGGAGGGATTCTGGTGCTGGTGGTTGTGACGGTCAGTACAGGAGTTCCGGCGGTGATCTTATCGGTTGCATATAAGTATTTCTGGCAGCTTGGACTTGCATTGGAAAGCTTCTGGTGTTATCAGATCCTTGCAACGAAATCCCTGAAAGTAGAAAGTGACAGGGTCTACATAGCACTGAAAGACAAGGGCCTGGAGGCCGGGAGAAAGGCCGTGTCCATGATCGTCGGAAGAGATACACAGAATCTGACGGAAGAAGGTGTGACCAAGGCGGCCGTAGAGACGGTGGCAGAGAATACATCGGATGGTGTGATCGCACCGTTATTTTATATGCTGATCGGCGGAGCTGTTCTGGGATTTACATACAAAGCGATCAATACGATGGATTCGATGGTTGGATATAAGAATGACAAGTATCAGTGGTTTGGAACGGCAGCAGCGAAGTTAGACGATGTGGTGAATTTCATTCCGGCAAGGGTATCGGCAGTGTTGATGATCCTGGCTGCATATCTGACCGGAATGGATGGAAAGAATGCAGCGTGTATCTTCCGAAGAGACCGCTTTAATCATAAAAGTCCGAACTCTGCACAGACAGAAGCAGTCATGGCGGGGGCGCTGGATGTGCAGCTTGCAGGAGATGCATGGTATTTTGGAGTGCTGCATAAAAAGCAGTTTATTGGGGACAACGACAGAGAAATAGTTCCGCAGGATATCTGGAGAGCATCTCTTTTAATGTTTCTGGCAGAGGGGATCCTGATGGTATTTTTAAGTGGTTTGATCTGGATCTTATAATATGATACCAGGGTCAAAAGGTTAGAAATCCGATGCAAGCTTGCTTGCAAGAGGATTTTTGACCTTGGGACCCGCCAAAAACATGA
>ERZ1106973.2577-NODE-2577-length-13149-cov-2.688331_pt1 | contig 13149 bp, 14 predicted proteins | sample MGYA00403686_ERZ1106973 | MGnify/ENA primary metagenome ERZ1106973 (study PRJEB35170, sample SAMEA104062408) | human gut metagenome | biome: human gut; feature: human-associated habitat; material: faeces | place: Denmark | collected 2012-11-06 ...
ACTTTTTTTGCTTATTTTTTATAATAGTCCTGCAAATTCGGAATAAATGCCTTGCTATGTTACCACTTGACGGTAAAAAAAATAGTACGATGTAATAATTCTTTTACCCATGGTAAAAGAATTATTACATCGCACTTTCTCCTCTATTCTCTCTCCAGTCTCTTGCTATTTGATTTTATATTTTTGGAGCTTATAGTGAAGATTTTGCTTTGTGATTCCTAAAAGTCTTGCGGCACCCGCAAGACTATCTGCCTCATGCAATGCGTTTCGAATCATCATCTCTTCTACTTCTGCCAAAGTCTGATTTAGAGTCTTACCTGTAAAGGAAACCGCAGCGGATAGAGCAAACTCGTTAAAGTCGCTTTCCACCAAGTGATTTTCATCCACTTCTGTGCGCAGCACACTGCCTGCTATCGCCTTTTCACATCCTGCTGTCCGTGCTACCTCAAAACGCACCGGATTCGCCAAATACTCCGGCAAATCTTTCTTCTGAATAAAATGTGTGGACGCCACATTAAATGCCCCTTCTATGATGTTTTTCAATTCACGGACATTGCCGGGCCACGCATAGTTGCGAAACAGTTTCTCTACCTGTTCATCGAGCCCCATGATATCCCGACGCATGCTTTGATTGTATGTTTCTATAAAACGGTTTGCCATGTATAAGATATCGTCTCTTCGTTCTCTGAGAGGTGGAATATTGACTTGCACTACACTCAGACGATAAAAAAGATCCTCACGCAGTTTACCTGCTTTCACGCAATCCATCGGTCGCTCATTGACTGCTGAAATCACTTTAATATCAGTCTTGATTGGCTCATAACCGCCTAACCGCACGACCTGTTTTTCTTCGATAGCTTTCAAAATCTTTGCCTGCACATTCAGTTCCATGGAGTTGATTTCATCCAGGAACAAGGTCCCTCCGTTTGCAATTTCAAACAGTCCGGGCTTGTTTTCTGCTCCGGTATAGCTTCCTTTTTTCGTTCCAAATAAAATACTTTCCAGAAGATTTCCCGGAATTGCTGCACAGTTTTGTGATACAAAACGTTTTCCCGCGCGCTTGCTCGCCGTATGGATGGATTCCGCCACAAGCTCCTTTCCTGTGCCTGTTTCGCCGTAAATCAGTACGGAAGAATCTGTGTCTGCAATGAGCGGGATGCGTTGTTTAATTTCCTCCATCTGCGGCGACACTGTAATAATATCGTCAACGGTATAAAGACCACTGCTGTTTGCCTTGAATTCCTTGGTCTCCAGCGTAATGTCCTGTCTGCGGTACGGAGAATCAATGTAACGCGAAACATCCACCGCCCCTATGATTCGGTTATTCTCCTTAATCGGCATCGTCGTATTGATCGCGCGAATGCTCTGTCCATCATAGGTTTTCAGCGTTTGATATTCGTTGGAGATCGGCTCACCGCTTCGCAAAACTCGCATAATACTGCTGCTCTCCTCCGTCAATTCCGGATAGACCTCCGTAATATGCTTATGCAGGATGTTCTTTTCTTTAAGCTTATTTACATCCGGTCTGTAAGTCGCAAAATACTCGATATAGCCTTTGCTGTCTGTCACCAGAATGCCGTCGATGTAATTGTAAATACTGAGCAGCTGCTCCACATACCTTCTGATCATAGTTTCCTCCAAGCGTAAGCGTTAAAAAGTTACTCTATATGGTTTGTATATTATGCAAATGAACAAAAAATCCCCGATATATCAATGACGCATACGGGGATTTTGTATGTTTTATAGAATTTTATCCGCGTTTCAGATACGCTGTAATGCAGTGAAGAGCGCCTCTTCCTTTCATAATCTCCGAAATGTCCGGAGCTTCAACCTTTACGCCGTTTTTCTCCAAAAGTTCCTGTGTTCTCGGATTACCTGCCGGCATAACAATATGCCCTGGTTCGAGTGTCACAAAATTAATCCCAAAAGTGTCTCTGACTTCTGTTCTGGACGGAGCTTCGAGTATCTTGTATCCTTTCTTTTTCAGCATATCAATAATATCATACGGAACCTGTCCTGCATGAATCAGAACCATATCATCACTTATTGCGTTCATCAGTCCGTCAATATGGATATTGCTATATGGCTGCTGCATATGGTATACTTCTACTCCCATGCGTTCAAGTTGATATTTTACCTGCGCATATCCGCTGGCATTGCATCTGGATCCGGTTGAAAGAATTGCTGTATGGCGATCTACCCACATTCCGCATGCTCCCTCAAAGATTCCATCACCCGCAACGGTTGCAATAATCGGAACACCAATCTTTGACAAGGTTTGCGCCACATAGCGTTCTTCCCCTCTTCTGGCGGACATTCCCGGCCTAGCTAAAATTGCTCCCTCCGGCGTCATAAAAACAAGATCTCTGCAAAAAATCGCATTTGGTCTGTCCGCTCTCTGCTCGTCCACGTAATAAACCTTCGCGCCAAAATCTGTGTAAATCTTAGCAACAGCGTCATGCTGCTTTCGAAGAAGTTCTACATCAATTGGTTCATCCGAAAACCGCACTGCCTGTGCATCGAACTTTTCTACTTCCTTTCCCGGTCTTCGCATCAGAACAGCTTTCAATGTATCGACCTCGGAGCAAACACCCCAATCTCCCCAATACTCATTTAGATCCTCTGTGAAAGAAGTTTCTTTCGGAAACCACCTCTCACCCGGAATAGCATCAATGTCTAACTTATAATTCTGCATTACTTTATCCTCCCTTTAAAGTTGTTTGATACAGTAAATTGCAAATTATATGCCAACATTGTTTTCATACCTTTTTACATTTCATTTCACAAAATCTTGTATGGTTACCTCCATATCTTACATCCCTATTTTTTCCCCAAGCTCATACGCTTTTCTTCCGAAATCAGTTTTTTCAATATCCTCTCTCACTGCGCATCCACCTGCAGTTATAATTCCTGCGCCAGACCAACCTAGATAATCACACATTCCTTTAAATGCAAGGATTGGTCCTGCGGTGAAGTCACCACGATTTTATTTTCATTTCTCCATGTAGGCCATGACCTTCTTACGGATCCGCTGCATGGCATTATCGATGGACTTCGGCGGTTTCCCTAAATGCACCGCGATCTCCGTATAGGCATAGCCTTTGAGACGCTCTGACCAGACCTGCCATTCAAAATCGCTGAATAGACCGCTGTTATGCGCCTGCAGTACTTCCGTAATCTCCCGCAGCAGCGTGACCGCCTCCGGGTTGTTTTCCATGGTGCCCTTGACAAGACCAGGCTCCTCCGTACCCGGTTCGTCCCACTCGGAATCGCCGCGCCCCTCTGCCAGCGGGACCGACTCGTTCAGCGGCTGGTGTTTGCGGCGGTTCGCCTTTTTGATTGCAGACAGAATCTGGTTATTGATGCAGGTGTCCGCATAGGTCTTAAACGCTGCCTCCTTGTTCGCATCGTAGCTGCGGATTGCCTTGAAAATCCCGATCATACCCTCCTGCACAACATCCTCGTTGTCCGCCCCGGCGATATAATAAGCCTTTGCTTTGCTTTTGGCGAGGCTTTTGTATTTTTCGATCAGCAGTTCCTCCGCAGTCTCGCTGCCCTCCTGCGCCATCTTGACAAGCTGCTCATCTGTCAGAATATGCAGATTATTCATGCCGCTGATCCCTCTGTCGTCTGACCTCATACAAAATGACTGCTGCGGCGTTGGACGCGTTCAGTGAGGTGATTTTGCCGACCATCGGCATGGAGACAACAAAATCGCACTTGTCTCTGACCAGCTTGCTGATGCCAAAGCCCTCGCTGCCAATGACCACCGCCAGCTTGCCGCCAAGGTCTGCCTCGTAATAGTTCTGTCCACCCATGTCGCATGCCGCGACCCAGATGCCGCGCGCCTTCAGTTCGTCGATCGTCTGCGCGATATTCGTCACCTTGACGCAAGGCATGTACTCAATGGCGCCTGCCGATGCTTTGGCGACGATCTCCGTCAGCCCGCAGGCTCTGCGTTTCGGGATAACGATGCCATGCGCACCCGCACACTCCGCACTCCGCATGATGGCGCCAAGGTTGTGCGGGTCCTCCAGATTATCCAAAATCAGGATAAACGGTTCCTCGCCGCGCGCCTCCGCCAAGGCAAAAATATCCTCCAGCTCGCTGTACGCATACGGACTGATATAGGCTGCCACGCCCTGATGTGCCTGCCCCTGCGCCAGCCTGTCGAGCGCAGCTTTCTCGACCTTCATGACCGGGATTCCCTTCTCCTTTGCCTGCGCCAGAATTTTGATCATCGAACCCTCGGTCGCGCTGACCACCAGTTTATCGATCTCCCTGCCGCTCTTGAGCGCCTCTGCCACCGGATTGCGGCCGACAATCACATTACCCGGCATCTGTCCGAAGTCCGCAGCTGCCTGCTCCGGCTTTCTCCTCTCCGAAGAAAACGCCGCATGGCGATCTTTGCGATCCATCGAAGAAAACCCGGCGTCGCGTCCTTTGCGGTCTGTGGCAGCAAATTCTCTCCGACGGTCATCCCGCCCTGCAGAGCCTCCGCGCCCGCTGCGCTGCCCGCCGCGGCCGCCGTCTGCGGTCTCCTTTGGTCCGTAACCATAACCATAGGTGCCGCGTTTGGTGGTATGGTTTTCTCTTTTGTTTTTTACCTTTGCCATCTTACTGATCCTTTTCTTTTTTTCGATATTCAAGGAACTGATACTGCACACCGTTCTCTTCCTGCACATCGCTCTCCCACACGAGTTCAAAACTACGCATCTTATCGACATTCATCAGATGCTTGTCCGCGTCGTAGATTTCAAAAATTTTCGTGATAAAAAGCCGCTCGCACTGCCGGATCAGCTGCATGTAGATCTGTTCGCCGCCGATGACCATCATGTCCTCCGGTGCATAGTCCGCGCAGACTGCAGCCAACTCGTCCATATCATGCACGACAATGCAGCCTTCTTTCGCAAAGTCTGTCTGCGAAGTCAGAACGATATTCGTCCGGTTCGGCAGCGGTTTGCCGCCCGGCAGACTCTCCAGTGTCGCGCGCCCCATGATGACTGCCTTGCCACTCGTCTTTTCCTTAAAATATCTGAGATCTCCCGGCAGATGCACCAGCAGTCCGCCGTCCTTGCCGATGCCCCAGTTTGCATCGGCTGCTGCGATCAAATTCATATCGTATCCTTTCTGCTTTCGTGCAGAGCATCCGGTTCGGCATGCACTGCGTCAGCTTACCTGCTTTTTAGCATCGCTAAATTGCGATTGGTATATTTTTGATCTGCGGATTGGTCTGATAATCCTCTACCGTAATGTCCGCTGTCGTGAAATCGTAAAAATCCCGGATATCCGGGTTCAGTCTGACCTTTGGCGCCGGATACTGCGGGCGGTGAATCAACTCTTCGATGACCGGCACATGCCGATTGTAGATATGCGCATCTGAGATCACATGTATCAGCTCGCCCGGCACCAGATCGCTGACCTGCGCGAACATCATCAGCAGGATCGCATACTGCACGACGTTCCAGTTGTTTGCCGCCAGAATATCCTGCGAGCGCTGATTGAGGATCGCGTTCAGCTTGCTTCCCGTCACATTGAAGGTCATGCTGTAAGCGCATGGCTCCAGATTCATTTCCGAAAGATCTGCGAAATTATAGATATTCGTCATGATCCTGCGGGACTGCGGCTGATGCTTGAGCTGCCACAGTACATTATCCACCTGATCCATTTCGCCCTGCGCGAACTTGTATTTCTGCGCCATCTGATAGCCGTACGCCTTGCCGATAGAGCCGTCCGCGTCAGCCCATTCGTCCCAGATATGCGGCTTTAGATCGTGGATATTGTTGGATTTGCGCTGCCAGATCCAGAGGATCTCGTCCATCGCCGACTTGATTGCTGTCGGTCTGAGCGTCAATGCCGGAAATTCCTCCGACAGGTCATAGCGATTTACGACCCCGAATGTCTTGATCGTATAGGCAGGCGTACCGTCCTCCCAGCGCGCCCGCACCGTCTCCCCCTCTGTCGAAAACCCCTCCGTCAGAATCCTTTCGCACATGTTTACGAATAATTTGTCTGCCTTACTCATGTTTGCCTTCCTTCATTTCTGCTTATTTATGTTTTTCCTCTTAGCACGCCTTTTTGTCATGCCTTCCGCACCATGCAGTCCTTTTTATAGAAGCTGACCGCATATTTGCATACGCTCGGATAGCCCTCGTTGGTGAAAGGCTCTGCGCAGCGCTGTTCCATCAGATAGATATAGTATACTTGAATCCGGACAAAGAAACAAGTCAAAAGCAAAAAGTCTGCAGTGCGCGTCACAATGCAATCGCATATCATGCAACGGGGCTGTCGCTCTGGTCGATGGATTCCATCAACTGTGCGACAGCCCCAAAGATTCTATGCACTATGCCATCAGGCGCGCAATTCTTGCCGAAATCAGTTCGGACATTTTTTCTTTTTTTTCATCTGTAAGATAACATTCCTCGCAGCTCAAAAGGAACTTGCTTTTCAAAGCGCACAGCTTATCGATCATCTTCTCGGCAGCGCATACGGAGATTTCACAGCTTTGGGCAAAAAGTAAAAAGTCTTTGCGCCTGACATTTTGCTTTTTCCCATGCAAGGTCAAGGCTAATTCTTCCTTATCTTCCGGAAGGATCAGATTGACAGGCAGCATATCATAGGCCGCCGACAGCGCAAACCGTCGGCTTCCCGGATTTTCCTCAATGAGCGAGAAATTCTTGAGATGCATATCCGAATTTCCGATCACAAATGAGAAGAGTACACGCAAAAATAATTCCGACAGATCCAAGCCCGGCTTTATAGAGTATTGCTGCACAATTTTGCCGCAGCGCTCATAAGAGCCTTTATATTTGTCGATCGTCAGCCTGCCTGAAAGTTGACAGAAATCTTCCATCGCATACAGTGCGGTCTGTGCTCCGTCTGCAATTCTGCGATCAATTCTTTTTGTAATATAGGCATATTGTCCGTTATTCTTTATCAATGCATGGGGAACCGTTTGGATCCCTGCGAGCGCAGCCATCTGCATCGCTAGATTTTCATATTCCGGCATCAGAGCATACTCCTCTGCTTGCGGCTTCAGAATATAGCCGGCAGGATAATCTACAATGGTCAACCGACTGTCGACGCCTGTCGATAAATGCAATGACAGCTTTTTTTGCACTCCCGGAACGGTCAAACCCTGCTGAATGGCTGCATTCGCAAGTTCTTCTAATTTCGCTTGATTTAAATCCAGCTCCGGCATTTGGTATGTGCCAAAAAATTTTTTGATGCAGCGGCGATGCCAGCCGCAAAGCTGCTGTTCACCGGCAGTATGTTTCATTTCCTTCCCGCAGCACAGGCATCTCATCGCTCTACCCCTTTTCTGATACTCACATCTCCGATGCAGTCTCTGCATGCGGCAAGCAGTAAGCCAAACCTGTCCTGCAGTGCGATCTTCCAGTTTCGATTGACAATATTAAGCAACCAGCCTTCCGGAATCAAACCATCGAAAAAAGGAAACAGGACACTTGAACGATATGGTTCCGTCCGCAGCGGAAGTGTCAGGCTGACTGCAACGGCCTCAGTGCTGTCCAGATAGTCTTTGGCGTAGCTGAACAAATATCCCTCTTCCGTTTCCTCCAGCACGCCTGCAAATCGGTTCTGCACAAAAACGCCTGCTTTTCTGTATGCATCCGTCATTCGGCTCCCTCCTGCTTCCTTCTGACACCCGGCACCGCTTCCATGCCAAACATGCCTAGGGCCTGATTGACTTTATCCAAGCGAACGGTCTGTTTCCCCTGTTCTAATTCTCGGACAAAACGCAGCCCCAGTCCGGCACGCATGGCAAATTCCTCTTGCGTCAAACCGGCTTTTTTTCTTTGTTCTTTAATATATTGACCAATTATATTCATATTATCGATAATACCACCTATCGGGTATAATTTCAACATTTTTTTGTTTTTTATACCCTTTAAGGTATAAAAAACATTTAAAAGTTTGCAGGAAAACTTCGAAAAATGTTACCTTTCAATCTCCGCAAAGGCGCGGCAGATAATCTCTTCCATGCGTTTTTGCGCGTCTGCAGCGTGTGTTTCTGCGGCGGATACCGCCGCGATCTGCGCGGTGCTGGTCTCTGTGGCTTCTGCTGCCTTGCCTACGCGCGCCATCAAGTGCCAGTAACCGATCAGGGCTTCCAGCGCGGTGGCGTACTTGTAGTCCATGGCATCCGCATTCTTCGGTTTGGACGCCGACTTATGGTTGCGCGCGCGCCGCACCAGCGCTTCTTCCTCTACTGTCAAGAATCCGTCTCTCATCATGGCGCGCAGCGCCTTGGCCTGTCCGTCCGCGCGGACATAACGGATTGCGCGCTTGTGCAGCGCATCCACATGCGCACCGAACGCAGCCTTCTGTCGTTCTTTTTCTGCCTGTCGGAATCCCTGCGCTTGCGGGCTGCCTTGTGCCTGCACGCGCCCGGGCTGCCCGGAAGCTGCCAAAACACGTTCTCTAACGTAAATTTCATAAACGGCGTCGCCTATATAGGCGAGCGCCGTCGTGTTCATTGTTTTTGGATCAAATCCCATATGATACTTTTCCTTCGCTGTTTTTGCGCAAATCTAAGCCTTGATGATCTGCACGCCCTGCGGCGTATCCTTGAGCATCAGCCCGCGTGCCTTGAGTTCATCGCGGATCTCGTCCGCTCTGGCGAAGTTTTTCGTCTTTCTGGCTTCCTGTCTTTCGTCGATCAGCGCCTGCAGCTCGTCGTCGATGACGACCTCCTCTTCAAAGGTCTGCTGCAAAAGACCGAGCACATTCGCAAGCTCCATCAGCGTATCAAGCGACTTCTGCGCAAACTCCTTGCTCGCGCCGTCCTTGACCGCGGTATTAATCGCCGTCACCAGTTCAAAGACCGCCGAGATCGCGTCAGCTGTATTCAGATCATCGTCCATGGCGTCGATAAATGCCTGCCGATATGGATCATAGCCCGCCAGCTTTTCCTTTTCGGCATCGGTCATGCTGCCGCTGCCGGTCTCAATCAGATGCTTGAGGTTGGATTTCGCGTTGCGCAGACGCGTCATCGCGTTTTTGGACTGTTCGAGGATCTCGGAATTAAAATCAATCGGTCCGCGGTACTGACCGCTGAGAATCAGAAAACGCAGAACCTCTCCGTCATAATGCTGCAGAAGATCACGTACCGTCTTGAAGTTGCCCAGCGACTTGGACATCTTCGTGCCGTCAATATTGATATAGCCGTTGTGCATCCAGTAATGCGAAAATTCACAGCCATTGTGCGCCTCGGATTGCGCAATCTCGTTCTCGTGGTGCGGGAACTGCAGATCTTCGCCGCCCGCATGAATATCGATGGTCGGTCCCAGATATTTTTTTGCCATGGTCGAACATTCAATATGCCAGCCGGGTCTGCCCATACCCCAAGGGGATTCCCATGCGATCTCGCTCGGCTCCTTGCGCGCCTTCCAAAGTGCGAAATCCAGCGGGTCCTCCTTTTTCATATCGTCTGTACTTCTGGTTCTTTCGCTGGCGCCCTGGATCAGCTCGTCGACGTGCTTGCCGGAGAGCTTGCCGTAACCGTCGAACTTGCGGGTCCTGTAGTAGACGTCGCCCTGTGATTCGTAGGCATAGTCCTTGTCGATCAGATCCTGTACGAACTGAATGATATCGTCCATGGTTTCGGATACCTTCGGGTGTACGGTCGCTTTCTTGACGTTGAGCGCTGCAGCATCCTTGTAGTATTCCTCGATATATTTTTCGGAGATCTCCGGCGCAGTAACGCCTTCCTCCTTCGCACGTTTGATGATCTTGTCATCGACATCGGTAAAGTTCTGCACGAATTTTACCTTGTAGCCGCGGTATTCCAGATATTTTCTGAGCGTGTCGAATACAACGAAGGGTCTCGCGTTGCCGATGTGAAAATAGTTGTAGACCGTCGGTCCGCAGACATACATCTTGACCTTGCCTTCTTCGATCGGCACGAACTCCTCTTTTTTTCTCGTCAAAGTATTATAAATCTTCATTCTCGTTTCCTTCTTTCCGGTTCTTTTCGCGAATCACATCTATCAGGGTTTCTTCCAGATTAGAAGAACCCGCGCAGTCGATGCAGCCCGCCTCGATCTTATGCGTGGTCTGCAGGATTTTTTCCAGTTCCATGACGCGCTTGCGCAGACACTCGATCTCGACCGCGATCGGGTCCGGCAGATCGACCTGATTCAGATCCTGTGTGGTGCTCTTGCCGTTGCGCTTGACAATGGTGCCGGGAATACCGACGACCGTACAGCCGGGCGGCACTTCCTTGAGTACCACAGAGCCTGCGCCGATCTTGACATCATCACCAACCTTGAACGGACCCAACACCTTTGCACCGCTGCTGACGACCACGCGATTGCCGATGGTCGGATGCCGCTTTCCGGTATCCTTGCCGGTGCCGCCGAGGGTCACGCCTTGATAGATGGTCACATCATCGCCGACCTCAGCGGTTTCTCCGATGATGACTGCCATGCCATGGTCGATGAAGCACCTGCGACCGATCGTCGCCCCCGGATGGATCTCGATCCCGGTGAAAAACCGCGTCAGCTGCGAAATCAGCCGCGCCAAAAACGGACAGTGATGTCGGTACAGCCAGTGTGCGGGTCTATGCCAGATCAACGCCCAAATGCCCGGATAGCAGATCAGAACCTCCAGCCCGTTTCGCGCCGCCGGGTCCTTTTCGACCATGTTGCGGATATCCTCACCGACTTCTCTAAAAAATGCCATAAAAAATTATTCCTCCACGATTGTAATAGTCTTGATCACCTGTTTTTCTCGTGGACAATCGTGCCAATCTGTTTTTACGCTTACAATATTATCTGCGGCGTCCATGCCTTCTATTACCTTGCCGAAGGCTGCATACTGACCGTCCAGATGCGGCGCGTCTGCAACCATTACGAAGAACTGGGAACCCGCGGAATCCGGGTCCATCGCTCTTGCCATCGAGAGTACGCCTCTCGTGTGCTTCAGATCGTTCGCAACGCCGTTGGCTGCGAATTCCCCTTTGATCTGGTAGCCCGGCCCGCCGGTACCATTGCCGCGCGGGCATCCGCCCTGGATCATAAAGCCCGGAATGACTCTGTGAAAGGTCAGACCGTCATAGAAATGCTCGCCTGCGAGTTTTTCAAAGTTTTCGACGGTGATCGGTGCGAGCTCAGGATAAAGCTCTCCGCGCATCACATCGCCGTTTTCCATTTCAATTACAAACGTCTTCATTTTATCTTATTCTCCTTCAAAGTTTTTTGTTCTCGTTCGTCTATAGCCTAGTCAGGAAAGCCCTGCACAAGAGGCTTCCCCGCAGTCGTATCTTAAAATAATACCACCAAAATGATGATCACAAACGAGGGGATCATCGTTCGCATCATTCTGAAAGAACAAGCAAAAAAGCTGTAACTATAGATTATCTTCCTGTTCTTTCCGCATTGACGATCTCGATTGCCGCTGCAATCGCTTCCTCCACCCCTATTTCACGCTTGTCCGCATCGCGTCTGCGCTTGTATTCGACGATACCCTCTCCGGCAAGCTTGCCGACGGTGATCCGTACCGGAATCCCGATCAGATCAGCGTCCTTGAACTTGACGCCCGGACGTTCGTTTCTGTCGTCCCAGATGACCTCAACACCGGCCTTTGTCAGTGCATCATAGATCTTCTGACTGACTGCGTCCTGTGCCTCGTCTCCCGGCTTCACCTCTGTAATGATGACATGATAAGGCGCTACAGCCATCGGCCAGATGATGCCGCTCTCGTCATGGTTCTGCGGCATGTCAATGATAGCCTGGAACGTACGGGAAACACCGATGCCGTAGCAGCCCATCCAGATCAGCTGATCCTGCTGATTCTCATCCTTGTAGACCGCGTGCATCGGCGCCGAATATTTCGTGCCGAGCTTGAAGATCTGCCCGACCTCCACACCTCTGGCGTGGCGTACCGGCGCGCCGCAGATCGGGCAGGCATCGCCCTCCTTGAGCGTCTTTAAGTCTGTGACAATATCGCCTTTGTAATCTCTGCCGTAATTCACGTTGATATAGTGATGATCGGTCTCGCAGGCGCCTGCGCACAGGTTCCTAAGACCCGGCAGCTCGCTGTCCACCACGATCCTGCAGTCGTGCAGATGCATCGGGCCGGTAAAGCCGCCTACGCAGCCGGTCGCAGCCGCCATCTTCGCTTCATCTGCGAAAGCAATCGCGTATTCCGGAATATCCAGTGCGTTGACCAGCTTCGTCATGTTCAGCTCACGGTCGCCGCGGATGAACACAGCCACATAGCCCTGTTCGTTTCCTTCTGCATCATAGGTCACGAAGAGCAGCGCTTTGATCGTCTGTTTCTTGTCCAGCTTGAGGAACGCCGCGACCTCGTCGATCGTCTTTGTGCCCGGTGTATGCACCTTTTCCAGCGACAGCATCGCGGTATCCTCCTGCGGCGCAGCGTCCACGCAAGCCGCCTTTTCGACCGTTGCCGCCAGATCGCAGCAGTCGCAGTAAGCGATCTCGGACTCGCCGTATTCGCAGAGCGCCGTAAACTCGTGCGAATTGGAGCCGCCGATCGCGCCGGTATCCGCCTCGACCGGCCGGAAGTTCAGACCGCAGCGCGAAAATACATTGCTGTAGGCTTCATACATTTTGTCATAGCTTTCGTCCAGCCCTGCCGCGTCCTTATCAAACGAGTAGTTATCCTTCATAATGAAAACACGAGAGCGCATCATGCCGTACCGCGGGCGCGCCTCATCTCTGTATTTATCGGTGATCTGATAGAGCATGCGCGGCAGCTGTCTGTGCGAAGAGACATCACTTTTTACAATATCCGTAAACACCTCTTCCGCTGTCGGACCGAGGCAGAATTCACGATCGTTTCTATCCTTGAGCCTCCACATTTCCGGTCCGTAAGCGTCCCAGCGTCCTGACTCTTTCCAAAGCTCTGCAGGCTGCACGTTCTGCGTGTAGATCTCCTCTGCACCCTTGCCATCCATCTCTTCTCTGATGATCTGCTCAATCTTGCGGATCGTTCTCCAGCCCATCGGCATGTACGAATAAATACCCGCAGCGACCTTTTTGATCATGCCTGCTCTCAGCAGCAGAATATGGCTCGGGATCTCGGCTTCCGTCGGCACTTCCCTTAATGTTCTAAAATGCATTTGTGATAATTTCATCTTCTGAACTCTCCTCGTTTTCCTAA
>ERZ1106973.2596-NODE-2596-length-13047-cov-3.108682_pt1 | contig 13047 bp, 3 predicted proteins | sample MGYA00403686_ERZ1106973 | MGnify/ENA primary metagenome ERZ1106973 (study PRJEB35170, sample SAMEA104062408) | human gut metagenome | biome: human gut; feature: human-associated habitat; material: faeces | place: Denmark | collected 2012-11-06 ...
GGAGGGGATCAGCCCCAGCAGGAATCCGAAGCTGGGCTGAAAGACGTAGCCCAGTCCGCCCCCCATGGTGAAAATGGGCAGCAGGTAATCATATCCCTTTTGCAGGTTCAGCTGGAAGCCGTCAAAGCTCTCCCAGGGGACCATGGAAACGGGGAAGGTGTTGGCCGGGACGTTGGGCTTTGCCATCATGCGGTGGACGTTGCCAAACTCCTCCAGGTCCCGCCGGTAGGCCCGGCAGAAGGCTTCATAGTCCGGGTCATATTCCGTCCAGAGGTTGGAAAAGGTCTCGCTGTCCTTGTGAAAGACGGTGTAGCAGGGGTGCATGTCCGAATAGCAGCCCAGCTTGCCCTCCTTATCCAGGGCCATGCGGAACTCCCCATAGCGGTTCACCGCCCCGGTGAGCAGATAGAGCATGGTGGGGTAGAGCGTTACGCCCGCCTCCACCAGGGGGGTGATGTCCAGCTTGGTGGTCATGCTGTAGGTGCAGGGCACGTGGGTGAGATAGTGTTCAAAATGTTCCTTCCGCGCCCAGGTGTCCAGGTCGATCCGTTGAAACTCCATGGTCATATTCCTCCGTTTTTCTCTCGGCAGTCATTATACCACAGAAGAAAACCGGCGGATACCATTTTTCCCTGCTTCCTCCCGCTCCTGGAGACGCACCTCACAAAATCCCCCTTTCGAGGGAGTGACAAACCTCCCTTTCCTTTTTATAATAAAATTGTATAAGGGTGGGATGATGCATGGAGCAATTTTATTTCTCCAAGGAGATTCAGCGGAAGCTTTCCGAGATATACCAGAGCAGCCTGACCATGATCGAGGCTCCCGCGGGCTACGGCAAAAGTACGGCGGTGCGCTGGGCCATGCGGGATGTCCCCCCTGAGCAGGTCCACTGGTTTACCGCGGTGAGTTTTCTGCAGGACACCAGTCTGGACTGGTTCATCCGGCAAATCGGCATCCTGGACCCCGGCGCGGGGACAGCCCTGCGCAATCTGGGCTTTCTCAACCGCAGCAACGTGAGCGACGCCGCGGACATTCTCTCCCGGCTCTCCATCGCCGAGCCCTGCTACCTGATTTTGGACAACTTCCAGCTCATCGGAGACAACTGGCCCCTGCCCCTTCTGCTGGCCGTGGCCGACCGGCCCCAGGACGGGCTGCACGTGGTGCTCATCTCCCAGAACTTCAAAAAGCTCCGGGCGGTCTTTGAAAGCACCTCCGGGGTCTCCCGTCTCAACTCCCGGGATTTCCTTCTGAGCAAAAAGGACATTCTGCTGTACGCCCAGCAGCTGGGGCTCCCCCTGTCCAAGCAGCAGGCGGACATGGTCTACCGCAACACCGAGGGCTGGGCCGCCGCGGCCGCCCTGTATTTGAAGAATTTGCAGGAAAATCCCGAGCGGTTGCCGGAATTTCACGATATGGACGGGCTGCTCCACGAATTTTTCTGGCGCAAGCTGTCCTGCCGGGAGCAGGAGCTGCTGCTGCGGGTGGCGGTGTATGACTGCATCCAGGCCCCCCAGCTGCCCGACATCGCCCCCGGCCAGGAGGCCGCGCTGCAAAATCTTCTGGTGCGCACCCCCCTCATGCACCACGACCTCCGGGCCAGAACCAGCTACCCCCACGAGCTGCTGCGCCATTTTCTGCTGGAAATGCTCCAGTCCATGCCCCCGGATTTTCGCTGCCAGGTCTACGAGGCCGCCGGTGACATCTACCGCCGGGCGGGAAACAACAAAAAAGCCGTGGAGTGCTTTTTCCAGGCGGGCAACGACGAGCAGCTGCTCTCCTGCCAGCTGATTGGCCTCATGGGAGAGACCTTCGGCCAGATCGGCTACACCGCCCTGGCCCGCCGGGTCCTTCAGCGCTGCCCCCAGGAGATTCTGGCCCAATACCCCCTCTCCGTGCTGCGGCTGTGCCTGGCCCTTTTCGGCGGCACCGACTTCCGGGGCTTTGAGGAGGCCCTGGAGCAGAGCCGCTGTATTGTGGAGCAGACCGGCAGCCGCCAGCTTATGGGCGAGTGGTACCTGCTGTCCGCCTTCCAGGAATTTCCTGACATCCCCCGCATGACGGCCCGGTACCAGAAGGCCGCCGCCCTGATGACCGCTCCCTCCGAGATCTTCAACCGGCGGGAGCCCTACATGTTCGGCACCACCTCCATGTGGTACCTCTTTTACCGCACGCCGGGGAAGATGATGGAGACAGCGGACCAGCTGCGGGACATGCTGGAGGTCTACAATCCCCTCACCGGCAACCACGGCGCGGGGGCCTACGAGCTGTACCTGGGCGAGGCCCTCAGCGTCCAGGGCCGCTTTGACGAGTCGGACATCTACGCCCACCAGGCGGCCCTGCTGTCCGAGCAGTGGCAGAACGCCACCGTCACCTACGGCGCGGCCCTGCTGCTGGGCATCAACGCCATCTACCAGTCGGACATGATCTCCCTGCAAAAGGCCATTGAATATCTGGAGACCAAGGCCCTGGCCTACCCCTTTTTGCAGCACACCGCCATCAACACCCAGATGGCCGAGACTGTGCGTACTTACCTGCTGGGCCTCATGATGGAGCCCGACCGCTCCGCCGCCTGGGCCAGAGGCGCGGCGGACATGCTGGGCGACCTCACCTTCACCAATTTCATGGCCAAGACCAACCGCATCACCGACCTCATTTTGAAAAAGGAGTACAAGCGGGCCATCGCCAGCGTGGAGGCCTCCCTCCAGCTGGACAGCCGCCTCATCTCCCTGTCCACCCGCAACTTCATGTGCGTGGGGCTGGCCCTGTGCTATCTCTCCATGGGCGCCATCCCCCGGGCCGCCGAGTGGCTGGAGCAGTCCCTGACCCTGGCGGAGCAGGACCAGAACTTCACCTTTCTGGCCTGCTTCCGGAAATATCTGTCCATCCTGTTTCTGCTTCCCTCCATCAAAAAGAAGCACGAGACCGCCATCTCCCAGATCAAGGCCATGGAGATCCACTACACCAAGGCGGAGGAGAGCTGTATCTTCGCCATGCTGGAAAAGTACCCCGACCAGATGGTGGAGCTCAGCGACCGGGAGCGGGAGGTGGCCCGGCTGGCCGCAGAGGGCCTGCGCAACAAGGAGATCGCCCAAAAGCTCTTCATCTCCGAGGAGACGGTAAAAAGCCACATTCGCAGCATCTTCAACAAGACCAACATCGACCGCCGCAGCAAGCTGGTGGACCTTTTGAAATAACACTCCCAAAATCCCCCTTTCGGGGGATGTGGACAGCACAGGAACTCTGTATGATAAAGTCAGAGTCCCTGTGCTGTTTATTTTTGGAAAGGAGGAGGAGCTATGGACGCCACCGGCATCACTTTGCAGGTGCTTCCCGACTATCAACTGAAGCTGTCCTTCCCCAACGGAAGTCAGGCCATCATTGATATGAAGCATCGGGTCCGTGCCATCCGCTTCGGGAGACTTTCTTCGCCGGAACTGTTTGAAACGGCTCGTTTGGAAAACGGTGAAGTGGTCTGGGACAACGGGACCTACTGTGTGCGGGCTTCCATCAACGAACTGTTGGATTCCATGCAGATGAACGGATAAAAGGAGGGAACTTAATGAGAAAGCGAGTATTGAGCCTGCTGCTGATGGTCTGCATGACCCTGTCGCTGCTGCCTGGCACAGCCTATGCAGCCGTGGGCAGTCTGCTGGGCAACAGTCCCAGTGAAAACCAGGCCCTGTTGCAGGAACTGGAAAACCTCACCGGGCAGGACGGCGCAGCCATCCAGGCCATGCTGGAGCAGTACGGCCTGCTGGATGAGAATGGGAATCTGGTCACCGACCAGACCATTACCCTGGACGGGGTGGAATACACCCTGGACGAGCTGGAAGCGCTGCTCAGCGACCCGGCCACCGACCTGAGCCAGGTGGGCTATGTGGACGGGGTGCCCATTGCCCTGGGCGACCTCAAGACCATTCTGGCCATTGAGCGGGAGCTGCAGCGCATCCAGGAGACCTATTTCTCCGGCGCGGCCTTTGAGGGCGAGGCCCTGGACAACCTCAACGACCTGATGGAGCAGCTTCAAAACGATGGCATCTCCGTCAACGCCGGGGCCGTGAGCAGCACCGCTGTAGCGGATGTGAGCAGCTTTGCTTCCGTCGCTTTTGGAGACATCAACACTGCCCGTATTCAGCCGGTAGCGGTAGGTCAGGAGGTATCTGTTACCGTCTCTCTGGACCCGGGTCTGTTTCAAGACGGCGAGGTCCGGGTAGATCTGGGCTCGACCATCAGCGGCTACAGTGAGAAAGTTTCCATTACATTAAGCCGCGACAATCCCACCGGTGTGCTGACATACACCGCCAACAACAATGACCGGGTGTACGGAATCCCGCTGCGAGTGGAGGGAACCAGTCCCAACACCTTCCCGGATTATGCCTACGGTGAGCTGGCCAGCGCGGTGCAGTTCAGCAACGCCAAGGGGTTTGTATTTCAGAACGGGAATGATTACTCTGATTCCCACACCGTGCGGGTGACCTATGACGTGACCGTGCCAGATCTGTCCACCCAATGGGAGGATGACAGTTGGAACAGGGGCGCCCTACCCAATGGATGGGTTGTAGATTCAAAATTCGAATTTGAAGTGTTAGATTCTGCCGATCGAAGCTCCAACCCTGCCCTGGGGATCCCCAATTCTTCCTCAGGTGCCACGCCTGCCACAGTGAACGAGTTTATTGGACTTCTTCAAGGCGCCAAAGGCTTCACCAATGCGGATGATGTCTCCAGCAGCGATTTTGTCGCCTTTACGATTACGGGAAATTTAGAGCAACTATCTGAGGAGAATCGTTTTGCACGCATTGTGTCGCCCGGAAATGTAAATATCATACCTTCTCAAACATATGAGAGAAATATGTACTTTCTTCCTGATCCCGAGTACAACTCTGAACAGATAGCTGATCGAGTCGTACTTGATGATACCTACGGCATGTTCAATACCCTGATTAAGAGCGGAAAACAGTTAGAGTTTGCATTGAGTGCTACGACCAAGCTGGGAACAAACGCAATTCCGGACCAGATTCTTGTCAAAGAACCCTTTAAACAGCCAGAGGGTTTTATAGAATGGGAACATTGGATTCAGCTTAATAACTGCGTGGTGAAGCTGGTAGATGACGGGAAAGCCCCCAGTTTGAACTCTATCACCGCCCCCAGTGCCACCTACCGCCCCGGCCAGCTGGTGCCGGTGGTGCTTAGCTTCAACGAGCTGGTGTATGTAACGAACAACGCCAGCATTACCATCAACGGCGACGGAGCCGGCGGCGGCAAGACCTTCACCGCTGATGAGCTGAACATGAGCAAGGCGGGCAACCAGATCATCCTGTGGTACCCGGTACAGAAGGTGGACAACGCTGCCATCACCATCACCTCCTGCTCCGGCATCACCGACGTCTTCGGCAATGAGGCGGTCATCAACGGCGAAACCGTGGACGGGCCAGCGCTGGAGAGCGCCCTGCCCCGGGACGCGGCCACCGGCGTGCGCGCCAGCTTTGCCGACGGCCAGGCCACCGTGACCGTCACCCTGAGCGGCGAAACCGCCTATAAGAACAATTATGTCAACTACCACCAGCCCACGGACGGCTCCCTCAAGGAGCTGCCTTTCCGGGCAGTGGTCACCAACTCCGCCGGTGAAGTGATCGCCACGGAGCAGGTCTATGTGAACCAGGACGGCGTGACCTTCTCCACCCAGCCCTTCGCCGTCACGCCTCAGACAACGGCCCAGACCTACAACGTCACCCTCCAGGTCAATGAGGGCACGCGGGAACAGCAGGACTGGCAGGATCTGTCCTACCGTTCCGACCTGACGGCCAGCTTCCAGGTGGCCGCGCTGATCCCGGCCCACAGCGTCACGGTCAGCGACGACAGCCAGGGAAACTACACCCTCTCTCTGGCGGACACCGTCCGTCCCACCCTGACTGCCACCGTGCTGGGCGAGGACGGCCAGACCCGGGCCACCCACCAGAGCGGCACCTGGTCCAGCAGCGATGAGAACATCGCCACCGTCACCACCGATCCGGAGAATTACTCCGGCCAGGTGACCCTCACCAACCAGAAGATCGGCGAGGTGACCTTTACCTTCACCGCCGACAACGGTACGCCAGAGGACACGAAGGACGACAAGACCGGGACCTCCCAGACCTACACTGTGGTGGCGGGCGACTCCCCGGCTCTGCTCATTCCCCAGGGCTCCAGCTACATCTTGGCCCGGCAGAACGCCGCCGCCACCGTGCTGTGGAGCTCCAACGCTGAGTTCCAGGCCCCGGACAAGGATTTTGTCTACACCATCGACCTCTTTGAGGGGAATTTTACAACGGAAGAGGCGCTGAGCGGTCAGACTCCCGTCAAGACCTATACCGCAAATAAGGACCAGTACAAGCTCCAGATCGAGGAGAATGTGCTGAGCAAGCTGTCCAGCGGTGGCGCCCCCGCCTACACCGTGCGGGTCTCCATGCCCCACCCCAGCGGAGAGAGCGATACCATCCGCCTGTCCGCCCTGGCCTGGATCGTGGTGCGGCCCGAGCCCGCCGTGGCCCAGCTGACGCGGCCGGACAGCATCTACCTGACCGACACCAACGGCCCCGTCAACATCCAGTGGGCGGCCAAGAACCTCACCGAGGGCAGCGGCCAGACCGTCACCCTCACCATCCTGCGCGTCACCGAGGACAACACCACCAGCCAGGTGTACAACGGCACCCTCAGCGGCACCTCCGGCACCTATCCCCTGAGTCTGGTCAAGGTGGCGGACGACGACCTGAGAGACACCTATCAGATCATGCTGTCGGTGGACAACCCCGGGGAATCCCCCAGCACCGACTCCTTCCCCCTGTATGTCTACAACGGCGACGCCCTGAAGATCGTGGACAGCCAGGACAAGCCCATCTCCTCCCTGACCCTGGACAACACCGACAAGGTGAGCAGCAATCTGCCCACCGAGACGGAAGAGATCCTGGAACTGCGCCAGGAGCTGGGCCTGCTGGACTACATCGGCATCAACTACGGCGATTACAGCTGGAACTCCTTCCAGGACGGTATCGCCTGGGCCACCGACAACGACGCCATTGCGGTGAACTACAAGCAGGGCGGACTGTACGAAAACATTAAAAACTTTGACTCCTCCACCTACCTGCCCGAGCTGAAAATGGGCATTTCCTCGGTGGAGGGGGGCACCGCCAAAGTCACCGCCACCCACGCCGCCACCGGCATGACGGCCCAGATCACCGTCACCGCCAACACCCTGCGGGACAAGTTCTACCTGTTCCAGGTGACCCCCGCGGTGGAGACCACCCTGCGCTATCTGGACGGCAAGGGGACCGAGCGGACCGTGAAAACCAACTCCGATGGCGTGCTGGCCCTCTACGAGCCCAACGGCATCGCCAGCGATGTGTGGCTCAGCTCCCAGTCTGGCGACGCGGAGTACATGGGCACCATCTACCACCAGAACCTGCTGTCCGGCGAGCGGGACGCCACCAAGCTCCAGCTCTACCCCCTGAACACCTTCCGTCTGCGGGAGGCCGCCAAGGCGGAGCTGACCCTGGTGAAGCCTGACGGCAGCGCCCTGGCCAACACCGACGTCACCATCCGGGGCGGCGTGTTCAAAAACGGCAATTTCTGCGAGACTGCCGGTCTGGGCACCCGCCGGGACAACATCGGCGCGGCCGGTGAGAACCAGCAGGACACCACCTTCCGCACCGATGAGACCGGCAAACTCACCGTCTACTTCGACGCCACCCAGTTCTGGTCCCAGGCGGCCGGGGAGACGGAGGGAACCATTCTCTCCTCTCTGGATCAGATCCAGTACGCCCTGGAGATCCGGAACATCGTCAAGGACACCTACTACCCCATCTTCCAGGTGGTCAGCGGCAGTGTCAGTCTCCAGCAGGAGATGCGCACCGCGTCTGGCGTGGTGGTGCTGGAAGAGGTGCCCGCGGGTGAGAGTAAGAAACCCTTCGTGGCCCGCCAGGTGGTGGACTATCACCTGAATGACTCCACCCTCATCGACACCCGCCGCTCCACCGGCTTTGTGGGCCCCAACTACAACTTCAAAGAGGCCGTGCTCACCACCACCATGCTTCTGTGGGGGGAGAGCGGCAGCGCTGAGACCTACTCCCTGACCATGACCGACGAAAACGGCTATGTCCCCCAGGAGCAGAGCTGCACCAACAACCGCTATCCCTTCGCCTCCATGCCTGTGGTGGAGAGCACCCTGACTCTGAACGAGGAGACCATGACCACCTCCGGCTGGATTCCCCAGGGCAAGGACGTGGGCCTCAAGACCCGTCTCACCCAGGACGGCGACCTGGTGCAGGAGCGCACCATGCCCTTCCGGGCCATCGACCTGACCCATGTCACCCCCGTCAACGAGGATGACAACGTCACCAGCATGCTGATCACCATGCAGAACGCCAGCGGCTGGGATACCACCAGCATCAACTTCGGAAACGGCGGCAGCAGCATCCTCAACACCCTCATGGGCGACCTGGGCGAGCTGACCGGCCCCGTGGACACCAGCGTGTTCAAAATGCTCATCACCCCCAGCGAGGACCCCACCGTCTTCAACGCCCTGCTCTGGGCGGGCTATGACAGCCTGGACCTCAAGGACGTGGAGTACAAGGACGGTGTAGCCGTCAGCGCCAACTTCCTCACCAAGGGTCTGGAGACCGACATGCCCAGCGTGGGCGACCTGCAGCAGATGGCCAACGGCACCTATGACCCCATGGGCGCCTACGACCCCTACCGCAGCAACCGCCTGTCCGACGTGGCGGGGGTAGACTTCGGCTTCCAGCTGGAGGGCTACTACGAGGCGGAGATCCGCTTCAACCGGGACACCCAGAAGTGGGAGGTCTTTACCAAGGGCGGCGGCTTCACCACCGGCGTGGGCATCGAGTTTGGCTTTGATGTGAACGCCATGGCGGGCCCCGTTCCGGTCACCGGCAGCTTTGAGCTGGGCGGCGCCATGCAGCTGAGCTTCCAGGCCGCCACCCGGTACAGCCAGCAGGCGGGCCTGGAGTGGAGCGACACCTCCGCCACCGCCGTCACCGATTTCCTCACCACCCTGCGCCTGCGGGCCTATGTGGAGGCCTTCGGCGGCATCGGCTTTGACTACTCCCTTATCGCCCTGAAAATTGGTCTCTTCGGCAAGCTGGACGTGAACAGCGAGAACAGCTTCCTGTCCCGGGAGTATCTGGCCGACCAGGGCAAGCAGCAGCTCAATGGCCAATATCTGGACATCCAGAGCGAGGTGGGCATCAAGTTCAAGGCCGTGTTCACCCTCATCTCCTACGAAAAGGTGCTGGCCTCCGGCTCCTTCGGCTACGGCAAGTCCTTCAACGACTGGAACGAGATCAGCAGCTATTGGGAGGACACCGGCACCGGTCTGAACAGCCAGACCCTGCGCATGGCGGCGGCCCAGAACGGCCTGCGGGAGGTCTCCTCCTCCGCCACCCTCCAGAGCCGGGACTACCTGGAGCAGTACGCCCGCTCCTGGGGCGAGCCCTTCCGGCTGACGAACCTGTTCAGCCTGGATGAGCCCAGCGGTGTCGAGGATCTCCAGACCAACGCCAACCCCGCCTCCTACCCCGAGCTCAGCGACGACGGGCAGCTGCTGGCCTACATCAGCGACAGCGACAGCACCAGCATCTACGACAGCCGCGCCCACTACAGCCTGCGCAGCGGCGACAGCTACGCCCAGTCCCAGGCCTTCCCCGCCCCCGCCGACTTCGACGGCTATGGCGACAGCGATGTGGACATTGTGGGAACCGAGAATTATGCCGTGGCAGCCTGGGTCCGCATGAATACCAAGATCGACGAAAAGGACGCCGGAGACGACGTATCGGCGGCGGAGCAGAACCTGCTGATGAACGGCACGGAGATCGTGGTCTCCGTATACAGCAACGGGAAATGGACCTCCACCCGTCTCACCACCAACGCCACCCCCGACCTGGCCCCCGTGGTAGCCACCAACGGCCATGGCAAGGCCGTCGTCTTCTGGCGAAGCGTGTACAGCGCCGACCCGGAGAACGGCCTGATGGACTTCTCCGCCCAGGATCAGATCATGTACAGTGTTCTGAACGGTGATGGGTGGAGCGAGCCCAAGGTGCTCTACAACGGCGCCAACGGTTCCGTCAAGGGTCTCCAGGCGGCCATGATGGGCGACAGCAATGCCATCGCGGTGTACACCCTGGACCGCACCGGAGCGGCAGACGGCTCCGGCCAGGAGATCGGCTACACCATCGTGGACAAACATGGCAATCCCGGCACATCCATGCTGGTCACCAGTGACGAAAATCTGGACGAGAATCCCCAGGTGATCGCGGCCTCCCTGCACACAACTTACGGCGATATTATGGGTGCCGATCGGTTTATCCTGGGCTGGCACAGCCAGAAAAACGGCAGCAGCGACATCCGGCTGCTGTCGGTGGACAGCAGCGGCGCCATGTCCAACACCTTCCCTGCCTCCCTGTCCGCCCTCACCAGCAGCGGGCAGGCCAACGTGAGCGGCGACTTCCGCTTCGCCCACGTTTGGGACAGTACGACCACGGGTACGGGCTTTATCAAGGACCTGACCATTCTGTGGAGCGAGACTGTCAGCGACGAGACGACAGACGGCCTGATGACGGCGGCCCACAGCCAGCTGAAGGCGGCCCGTCTGCTGGCGAAGGACACCAATGGTGACAACCGTATCGACAGCTTCCGCCTGTCCGCTCCCCAGGAGCTGGCCACCCTGCCCAGCAACAATCTGGCCGACCACTTCAGCGCCTATGTCAGCGGAGACAATGAAGTCAAGGCTGTCATCCAGGCCACTTACTATGATAACGAGAATCCCCAAACCATCGACGGCGTGGTGGTTCCCAGCGAGCAGACCATGCTCTACACCGCCTCTCAGACCTTTGCGCCCTACGCTTTGGAGGTGGAGAACATCGCGGTGGACTACGAGAACCTCATGGCCGACAGCCTGACTCCCATCCAGTTCACCGTGCGCAACACCGGCCTGAACGACCTGGAGAATCTCACCGTTTCCCTCTCCAAGGACGAGTCCGCCACCCTGAGCACCTCCCTTGCCCCCAACGAGAGCGCCACCCTGACGGTCTATCACAAGATGGGCTCCGCCGTGGAAAATGTGAACTATACCGTCTCCGGCGGCAGCGCCCAGAAAACCGGCACCGTCTATCTGGACTACCCCGACATGGGCATCTCCCAGATGAAGGTGCTGGAGGAGAGCGAGGGCCGGCGCACCATGGCCGTCACCCTCTATAACGCCTCCGACGCCCCCCTGGCGGGCAGCGGCCGCACCGTCAAGCTGGCCTTCTACACCGATAACCAGATGACCGAAAAGGCCAATGTGTCCTGTACCGCCGATGGGGTCGCCGTGAACGAAAACACCCTGACCATCTCCGGCGAGGACGCCCTGCGGCGCATGGACGAGGGCAGCTTCACCCTGGTGCTCACCTACGACGTGGGCAGCTATGTGAAAACCACCCTCAACGAGAAGGAAATCCCCGACAACGGCGTGTATCTCTACGCCGACACCTGGGCGGAGGGCACCATTGGTACCCAGAGCGGCAGCAAGCGCCTGCCCGAGTACCACAGCTCTGACAACCAGTCCTCCGTCCTGCTCACCGGCGCCTACGCCCGCACCGGCGAGACCACCACCCTGAACGTGACCCAGACCAATACCGACGTCACCACCGCTGTGGTGGAGCTGAAAAACAACTCTCTCCAGGATCAGAGCACTGCCACCCTGGCGGCCACCCTGCTGGACGCCAACGATCAGCCCCTGGAAACCAAGACCACCAGCATTTCCGGTACCCTGGGCGGGGAGACCTCCCAGACCAGCACCATTACCTTCAGCAAGCTGGGCAGCCATGTGGTGGTACAGGCCGCTACAAGCGGTGAGGACAGCCTGAGCTTTGAGGGTCTGCCCGTGTCCCTGTCCGACTTCATCCTGAGTGAGGACGGCACCTACACCTACGCCATTTCCGGCGTCTCGGCCTACGGCACTCTGGTCACCGCCATCTCGGGCAGCAACCAGAAGGTCGTCATCAACGGCTCGGAGTTCACCGGAAGCGGCAGCCAGTACGTCTCCATTGGGGTGGGGGAAACCACCATCACGGTGAGCATGGGCAGCAAGACCTACGTATTGCACATCACCAGCACCCACTCCGGCAGCGGAGTCACCACTTACCCCATTACCGTGGAGCCCAGTGACCACGGCAGCGTCTCCACCAGCTTCCTGGGTGCGGGCGCGGGGTCTACCGTCCCCCTGACTGTCACTCCCGAGGAGGGGTACCGCCTCTCCAGCCTGACGGTCACGGCCCCGGATGGAACTGTCATCTCCCTGAACGATCAGGGCAACAGCACCTACATCTTTACCATGCCGGCCAGCGCCGTCACGGTGAAAGCCACCTTTACTTCCGCCTCCCAGTCCGGCCTGCCCTTTGTGGATGTGCCCGGCGGGGCCTGGTATGAGGAGGGGGTGCGCTACACCTACGAGCACGGTCTCATGTCCGGCACCAGCGCCACCACCTTCAGCCCCGACATGACCACCACCCGCAGCATGATCGCCACCATCCTGTGGCGGCTGGCAGGCAGCCCCGTGGTGGACTACGCCATGGCCTTTGACGACGTGGACGCCGGCGCTTGGTACGCCGAAACCGTCCTCTGGGCCGCCAGCGAAGGCATCGTGGCCGGATATGGAAACAACCTGTTCGGCTCCGAGGACCCCATCACCCGGGAGCAGATGGCCCTGATGCTCTACCGCTTTGCCCAGAACCAGGGCTATGACGTCAGCGTGGGCGAGAACACCAATATTCTTTCCTACACCGACTTTGCGGATTTGGGCGAGTACGCCATCTCCGCCATGCAGTGGGCTGTGGGCGCCGGCATCATCAGCGGCACCGGCAACGGCAGCACCCTCTCGCCCCAGGGCCAGGCCACCCGTACCCAGGCGGCCGTGATGCTCACCAAGTTCTGTCAGCAGTATGTGACCTGGTAAGCCCGCAAGCTATCCCTTTGGGTACCTGTCATCCACCCGCAAAAAGGCGCGGACAGCAAATG
>ERZ1106973.2602-NODE-2602-length-13024-cov-3.607680_pt1 | contig 13024 bp, 8 predicted proteins | sample MGYA00403686_ERZ1106973 | MGnify/ENA primary metagenome ERZ1106973 (study PRJEB35170, sample SAMEA104062408) | human gut metagenome | biome: human gut; feature: human-associated habitat; material: faeces | place: Denmark | collected 2012-11-06 ...
GTAATCCTTTCATGTCATTTTAAGTTCTGATAGGACTTGGCATTTCTGCCGGCCTGCTCTCTCCGAACTATGTGTTCGCTACGTCTTTAGAGACTTATGAGAACCAGTCTGTAGCTGCTGTTCAGCAAGCAAGGAAGATTACCGGTACACTGACCGATGCTGTCGGTGAACCTATTATTGGTGCTACTGTTTTAGAAAAAGGAAACCCTTCCAATGGTACGATTACCGATATCAATGGTAAATTCTCTCTTTCGGTCCATCCTAATGCTGTGATCAGTATTTCGTATATAGGATACATAACACAAAATATTAAGATAACTAATCAAACCTCACTGAAAGTGGTTATGATGGATGATACCCAGGCGCTGGAAGAAGTAGTGGTAGTAGGTTATGGTTCGCAGAAGAAAGCGAATCTGACCGGAGCCGTATCTTCTGTGAAAATGGATGAGGTACTGGGTGACCGTCCTATCTTGAATGCATCTGATGCTCTTCAGGGAGCCGTGCCGGGACTGTTTGTATCTAATGGAGGTAATGCTCCCGGAACCAGTAAGTCGTTCCAGATTCGTGGAGCCTATTCGGTGGGTGTCAAGAACTCGGACGGTTCATACGGAAACACCATTAAGCCACTCGTATTGATTGATAATGTGGAAGGTGACCTCGATATGGTAAACCCCGAAGATATCGAGTCAATCAGTGTACTGAAGGATGCAGCTTCAGCAGCTATCTATGGTGCACGTGCAGCCGGTGGTGTAATTGTCGTTACGACTAAACGCCCTAAAGGTGCTGCTAAGTTCTCATTGAATTACAACAATAACTTTGCTTTCGGAACAGCTGTCAATCTGCCTAAACAGGCTCCGCTGATGGACTATCTGCAAGCTTATCTGGATTGTGGATATTCAGATGCCTATTGGTCGCTCGGTTCGCCAAGTGTCAGCAAATGGATGGAATATCTGAGTGAATACCAGAAGAACCCTTCTGCTTTCAATACGGTGGGAGACGGTATTTATATGGATGAATCCGGTGTACCATACTATTTGAATGAAAAAGATCTTTATAAGAACTTTATGGAGACCAGTTTCCAGATGACTCATAATATTTCCGCTTCAGGAGGTACGGACAAACTGCGTTATCGTATTTCGGGTGGATATACTTCGAATGACGGTGTATTGGTGTCCGATCGTGATAAGTTTGAACGTATGAATATCAATACCTTTATTTCGGCAGATGTAACTAACTGGTTCACTCAGGAAGTGACTATGAGCTATGCGCATAGTCTACAGACTTCACCCGGTGGAATGGGAGGTGTGTATAATACCCGTTTGGTTTCATATTATCCGGAAGGAGATCTGCCGGCATCAGTCAATACGTTGGCAAACGAGGATCTTCCTTTGTTCACTCCACGCAACCAGATCTTGTTGTCGAATCCGGTAAACAATAATAATGACAATCCGCGTATCTTCCTGAAATCCATATTGAAACCACTAAAGGGACTGGAAGCTGTATTTGAATATACATTTGATAAAAACATCTATGATTACCACTGGTATACAGGACAGTATGACTATACTACCATTCAGGGAGGAAGTTCAAAATCATTTGTAGACGATTATCTGAGAAAGTACAAACAGCATACGAATTATAACGCTATCAACGTTTACGCTACATATAGTAAGAAATTCGGTGACCATAATTTCAAAGTAATGGCAGGATTCAACCAGGAGTCGAGCTATCAGGAAACATTGGATGCTTATTCTTACAATCAGGCGGTGATAGACGTACCGGCCATGGGATCGGGAACCGGCACCATCAAGGCTACCGACTCATACAGTGAATATGCCGTACGTGGTGGATTCTTTAGAGTCAACTATAATTATCAGGACAAATATTTGCTGGAAGTGAACGGACGTTATGACGGTTCTTCTAAATTCCCGAAGAGCTCTCGTTTCGGTTTCTTCCCTTCTGTATCAGCCGGTTGGCAGATCGCTCAGGAGAAGTTTATGGAGTCTACCCGTAACTGGTTGGACGGATTGAAGATTCGCGCATCATATGGTGTGATCGGTAACCAGAATGTGAATCCGTATACTTTCACTCCGACAATGAGTGTCAGCAATAAATCTACTTCCTGGATTATCGATAATACGTATGTCACCTCTATCAGCTCGTTGCCGGCTTTGGTAAGCCAGAACTTTACATGGGAGAAAGTAGGTACGGTCAATGTCGGACTTGATATTAACTTATTCAACAATCGCCTGAATGGTGTATTTGAATGGTATCAGCGTAACACTAACGGCATGCTTGCTCCGGGTGTGCAGCTACCGGCTGTCGTAGGTGCAAGTGCTCCTTATCAGAATACTGCCGATATGCGTACACGAGGCTGGGAGTTGAGCCTGAACTGGCGTGACCAGATCGGTAAGGTGGGATATCGTTTGGGATTCAACTTGTCGGATTATAAATCGAAAATTACCAAATACGATGATAATGCAACCACCAAGTTGCTGAGCAGTTTCTATCCCGGACAGGTGATGGGAGAGATATGGGGATATATAGCCGATGGTTATTATTCTGTGGACGATTTCGAAGATACATCATCCTGGAAACTGAAAGAGGGAATAACCTCGATCAATGGTTATAACGTACGTCCGGGTGATGTGAAATTCAAAAACCTCCGTGATGATGAAAGTTCTACTAATGTAATTACCAGTGGTGACAATACATTCGACAATCCGGGTGACCGTAAAGTGATCGGTAATACGACTCCGCGTTATCAGTATGGTATCAATCTGGGAGCTAACTATGCCGGTTTCGACCTCAATGTTATCCTTCAGGGAACAGGAAAGCGTGATTACTGGATTTCGAATGTCTTGACTTTCCCGATGAATGGTGATAACTTCATTCCGTTGTTTGACGGTTTGAGTGATTACTGGATGCCTAAAGATCCTGACAACGGTGACTGGACGGCAGTCAATCCGAATGCGAAGTATCCCCGTCTGTATGGTAACCGAGGTAATTCCGGTTCAAACCTCCGTCAGAGCGACAAATACTTGTCTGATGCTTCTTATCTCCGTATTAAGAACATCACTTTGTCTTACAATTTACCAAAGAAGTGGTTGTCTCAGATCTTCCTTTCACAAATGAAGGCGTTTGTCAGTGTTGAAAACGTAGCTACTTTCACCTCTTTGCCTTCGGGTATCGACCCGGAGAGAATAGAATGGAACTATCCGGCATTCCGTACAGTTTCGTTCGGTATAAATATCACATTATAAACTCTAATCTGATACATGAATATGAAAAAGATATTATTGTTTTTAACCCTCTTTACAGGGATGATACTGGCGGGATGCAACGATAGCTTCCTTGAGAAATATCCTGTAACCAGCCTGACGGAAGAAAATGCATTCAAGTCGTATGACAATTTTAAGGCCTTTATGTGGCCATGTTATGAAATGTTCTCTAATACGAACATCGCCACTTCTACAACGGCAATCGGGCGTAACTCTCACTATATGGGTGATGTGTATGCCGGATACCTGAATCAGCGTGGAGCCAGCAGTCAGAATAAATATGCGTTCCAGACAGTGACCAATGCTACGTCGGGTAATGGATGGAACTTCTCTACATTCATTCGCCGTATCAACCTGATGCTTTCGCATGTGGATGATTCTGATATGACAGAAGCTGAAAAGAATCACTGGAAAGCTGTTGGATATTTCTTCCACTCATTTTGGTATATGGAGTTGATAGACCGTTTCGGTGATGTGCCTTGGATCGATAAACCACTGGACGAAACCTCTGAAGAAGCTTACGGAACGCGGATGCCTCGTCTGGAAGTGGCTGATAAAGTCCTGGAGCGCTTGCAATGGGCCGAACAAAATATCGGTGATGCGTCCGTTTACGAGAAAAAGGACGGTTCGAATACTATCAACCGTGATTGTGTACGTGCGGCTCTTTCACGTTTCACACTTCGCGAAGCAACCTGGCGCAAATATCATGAATTGGGTAGTTATGACAAATACTTCGATGAATGTATCCGTGTATCGAAGCTGTTGATGGCGGATTATCCTACATTATATTATGGTACCGACGGACAGCCGGCAGCCGGATATGGTGAAATGTGGACAACAGAGGATCTGAGTAAGGTACAGGGAGTCATTCTGTATCAGCAGTGGCTGGAAACCATTAAACCCGGACATTCGTGCTATTATGAACACACCTCTTCACATGATATAGAAATGCATCAGGGAACGGTAGACTTGTATTTGTGTAAAGATGGCAAGACTATTTCCCATTCAGACCAATATCAGGGAGATAAGGATATTTATGCTACTTTCCGCAATCGTGACCCGCGTATGTATCACACCATCATGCCGCCTTATAAGGTAAAAGATGGTAAGGGGGATTATTCCACATGGTCTTATACCAGTGATCCTGCCGATCGCGAATATATTGATATCATGGGAGCTAACGAGTCGTGCAGTAATCCGGGTATTGGCATGAAGCGCTTGCCGGGACAAAACTGGAGTGCTTCATTGGTACGTCGTGTTCCTAACCTGCAAGGGGGCGCACAATACACAATTGAAGGAAAGAAATATGGACCGCATGCCTATGTGGCTTCCCGTTCGGGATATTATGTATGGAAGAACTGGGATAATTGGGAGGAAAACTATAATAATGCCCAGGTGAATACTGCCGACAAACCTGTCTTTAAAATTGAAGAGGTCTTGTTGAACTATGCAGAGGCTATGTTCGAAACGAATCAATTTACACAAACCATTGCCGACGAGACGATCAACAAGTTGCGTAAACGTGCCGGTGTAGCCGATATGGTAGTAGCCCAGATTGATGGTAACTTTGACCCGAAACGTGGAAAATATTATCCGAAAGGAAATGATAACGGCATACTCGTTGATCCGGTATTATGGGAAATCCGTCGTGAACGTATTATCGAATTGATGGGCGAAGGATTTGGCTTTTATGATGTACGTCGCTGGAGAATGGCTCCTTGGTTCGTCAATATGCAGCAGAAAGGTATGTGGATTTCAAAGACGGAACTCAGCTCACTGACGTTGCTTAACGAAATGACCGGAACTTCAGACGGGGCGAACGGATCGATGACCGAAGGGTATATCTATCTATTCAACGATCCGTTAAAGGAAGGAAAAGGCTGGCTGGAGAAATATTATCTCTATCAGGTTCCGTTAGAAGAAATAGCTCTTAATCCTAACTTGACACAAAACCCGGGATGGGAATAAAAGGATCTGTAGCCGTTCTTTTTAATTAAATTTTGAGAAGAAGGGAATGTGTCAAAGGCACCACAGATTACACGGATGAAATAGTAAAATATAGGTTATCCGCATGGATAGTCTGTTATAATCTGGGTGATCTGTGGTAAGGAGGCTTTTGAAACATTCTCTTCTTTTTGTTTTGAAAACTTTAAATGAACATTATGAGTCAGAAATTATTACTCGGAAGTGCACTGCTCGTGGGAATGGCTTCTACACAGCAGGCGTTGGCCCGGCAGAAGAAAGCAAAGGAACAAACCCGTCCGAATGTCGTTTTCATATTGGCTGACGATTTGGGATACGGAGACTTAAGTTGTTATGGGCAGGAAAAGTTTGAGACTCCTAATATCGACCGGTTGGCACAGAACGGAATGCGTTTTACCCAATGTTATTCGGGAACAACGGTTAGTGCTCCCTCACGTTCGTGTCTGATAACCGGAACCCATAGCGGGCATACGGCTATCCGTGGAAATAAAGAGCTTGCTCCGGAAGGACAATTCCCATTGCCGGAAAACTCACAGACTATTTTCAATGATTTCCGTAATGCCGGTTATCGTACAGGTGCCTTTGGTAAATGGGGGCTTGGCTATATCGGTTCCGCGGGGGACCCTTACAAACAGGGAATCGATCAGTTTTACGGATATAATTGCCAGTTGCTGGCACACAGCTATTATCCCGATCATTTGTGGGACAACGATAAACGGGTAGATTTGCCGGACAATAATCTCAATGTGCAATATGGGAAGGGTACTTATTCGCAGGACCTGATTCACTCTAAAGCATTGGCTTTTCTGGATGAAGCCGCTAAGGAGAAAGATCAACCTTTCTTTATGTGGTATCCTACCATTATTCCGCATGCCGAACTGATAGTACCTGAAGATAGTATTATTAAGAAGTTTCGTGGGAAGTACCCCGAGAAGCCTTATCGTGGAGTGGAGCCTGGAAGTCCTGCTTTCCGTAAAGGAGGATATTGTACTCAGTTCTATCCGCACGCTACATTTGCTGCAATGGTCTATCGGTTGGATGTATATGTAGGACAGATTGTGCAGAAGTTGAAAGATATGGGAGTATACGATAATACCATTATCATCTTTTCGAGTGATAATGGTCCTCATATGGAGGGTGGTGCCGATCCGGACTTTTTCAACAGTAATGGCATATGGCGCGGGTATAAACGTGACGTGTACGAAGGTGGTATCCGTGTACCCATGATCATATCGTGGCCCGGACACGTACAACCCAGTACGGAAACCGATTTCATGTGTTCATTCTGGGACTTAATGCCTACTTTCAGGGAAGTGTTGAATCCGAAAGCGGATACCCGGAATATGGATGGTGTCAGTATACTTCCCCTGTTACAAAACCGTAAAGGACAGAAAGAACATGAATATCTTTATTTCGAATTTCTTGAGATGAATGGGCGTCAGGCAGTCCGCAAAGGTGACTGGAAGCTTGTTCACATGAATATACGGGGAAATAAGCCCTATTACGAATTATACAACCTGGCTTCTGATCCGTCGGAGAAGTACAATGTGCTGAATCAATATCCCGAGAAAGCGGATGAATTGAAAGCGATTATGAAAGAAGCCCATATAGAAGATTCCAATTGGCCTTTATTTAGATAAATAGTGATTGATAAAGTTGTCAAATGAAAGGCAAGCATACTATGTATTGCTTTTAAAAAGGAAGAGGCTGTCATGTGATATAACAGCCTCTTTTGTATATATAGTCAGGTACCTCTGCTCTTTTTAGAAGGCAAGACCTACCCTGAAGCCGAAGTTGTTCAGCTTGTCTACATTGTAAGTCAGCACATTGGCCTTGTTGGTAGCATAGCTGTAGTAAACGGCGATATGCAGACCCGGACCGTAAGCCCAAGGGTATACGTTAAGACCGATTTCCGGTGATACGTAGAATCCCCAAGTATTATCGCGGGTTTCGAACATATTGTAGTTAGAACGTACTTTCGCATAATTGGCACCCAGCTTGACACCGAAATAAGGTTGCCATGCTCCGCCACGATTCATTTGATAACGTGCAGCGGCACCAAAAGGTAACTGGAAGATGGTATGTTGCTGGTCAGTATTCACGGTTCCTTCGCCAACAGGGAAAGTTGCGCGTGGGAAGTATTCGTGGTTACTGCTGTAGTTCATAAAGAGTCCGAGTCCGAGATTAGGAGTCACAAAGTAACCGCCTTCGAAGTTCATACCCCATCCGCTGGCTTTATCGGCAAAGTGATTTTTCAGTGGTGCGTTGAACTGCCAGTCCACGTTAGCGTATCCATTATCTGATAACTGTGCCTTGGCCGGCATGGCAAAGGCCAGAGCAAGGGCCGCTATGGCCAGTACTCTAAGAGAAATATATTTCATTGTTTTCATAACGGTTCTTGATTAAATTATTTGTTAGTGAGATAGGGTGACTGTGCAAACGACTGATTGATTGCGCGAACAACCAGAGTTTGGTTCACTTTACCGGAATAGCTTGCAGGTCCGCTCAGGAAGCTGCTCCACAAAACGGGGAGTTTTTGTTTTTCACCCTCAGGAGCTTTCAGGTTCATAATCTCAGTAAGGAATGAGTTGGTTGTAATGCTATAGTTTACAACATACGGATAATACCAGCCGCCCCAATTACCCCAGTAAGGTGCATCCCAGTATCCGGGATAGTTCCACCACCACTCAGGTTGTCCGTAATCGGTGAAGTAATAAGTACTTTGAACGTAACTTACCTGTATACCCAGGTCGGCAGCATCTTTATTGTCTGTATATGTAAAACCTTTGCTATTCAGGTTTTCTTTGTACGCATTGATGATAGCTTCTGCTGCTTCACCTTTCCAGTATTCCGGATCTTTTTTATCTCCGATGACGAGAACGCTGTCAGGGATGTAGTACGTGCTGAATTGTTTGAAGTCAGCTTTCTTGTCGTAGTTGGTGTAAACCAAATAGTCATTGTCCAATTTGTCCATGTCAGGGTCTTTTTCGCAGGCTGCGAATGCAAAGACCGCCAATAAGATGGGAATTAATCTCTTCATATCTTTATAATGTTTAGGTTAATTAAAAAAATCTTGCCCTGGTACCTTAAGGCGTTTGCAGAAAATAACAAGACTCTTGTTAAAAGGTTCGCAAAGAATAATGTTAAAATGCAGTATGATTACTTGGAGGCTTTGGTGAAAGATCTATCTTTGTACAAAATTAAAACCGAAATAAATATGAAGAACCTACGCATCTGGCAGACACTTTCCTTATGGCTCGTCTTGCTTGTTACATCCTTGCCTCTGTCTGCCCAAACAGCTTTATTAGAGAAATTGGGTAAGATTGCCGACATTACCGGAACCCAACCCTTGGAATCTACAGAATTTGTTGAAAAATATGTGGCTTATTTCACACAGCCGTTAGATCATCGTCATCCGGAGAAGGGTTCTTTCAGTCAGCGTGTTATTGTTTCTCATGTCGGATTTGATCGTCCTACTGTGATGGTTACCGAAGGCTATGGCGCTTCTTACGCCTTGGGAGCCAATTACCGGGAGGAATTATCGAAACTATTTAATACTAATATGATATTCGTGGAATACCGCTATTTCCTTGAATCGACTCCTACTCCTAAAGATTGGCAATATCTGACAGCCGAGAATTCTGCCGAAGATTTACATGCCGTACGGGAGGCTTTCCGTTCCATCTATCCCGGTAAGTGGATTGCCACCGGCATCAGTAAAGGAGGACAGACGGCAATACTTTATCGTACTTTCTTTCCCGAGGATGTGGATATCTCTGTTCCATATGTGGCTCCGCTTTGCTATGGAGTTGAAGACGGGCGTCACGAACCTTTTTTAAAGATGGTATCTACTCCCGAAGCTCGTAAGAAAATTGAAGATTTTCAGTTGGAGGTGTTGAAACGTAAACCTACTTTGTTACCTCGTTTCGAGAAGTATTGTGCCGGAAAGAAATATAAGTTCCGTGCTCCTGTAGAGGAGATTTATGATTATTCGGTGCTCGAATATTCGTTTTCTATCTGGCAATGGGGAACTCCGGTCGATCAGATTCCTGCCGTTACAGCTTCGGATGACGAACTCTTTAAACATTTACTCGCTATCAGCGAACCGTCTTATTTTGAGGAAGAGGGTGCCAATACTTCTTTCTTTGTACAAGCTGCCCGCGAGTTGGGATATTATGGGTATGATATCCGTCCATTCAAAAAATACCTTACCATTAAAACCAGTAAAGATTACTTGAAGCGTTTGATGCTTCCCGAAGAACTCGGTGATATGAAGTTTGATAAGACTCTGAGTCGGAAAATAATTCATTTCCTGAAGAACAATGATCCGAAAATGATCTTTATTTATGGGCAGAACGATCCATGGACGGCAGCAGGTGTCACCTGGCTGAAAGGGAAAAAGAATATTCATGTCTTTGTGGAACCCAACGGAAGTCATTTGGCCCGTATCGGCACTTTGCCTCAAAAAGAGAAAGAAGAAGCCATCGGATTGATAAAGAAGTGGTTGGAAGAGTGATCCCATTCTTGCCCCTTTGTAGATGAATAGAAAAGTTACAGAGGTGTTTTCACCACAGATTACACAAACCTGTACAGATGAAGGTCAAATGGATGACTGTCTGTATGGGTGATCTGTGATAATCCGTGTAACCTGTGGTGACCTCTGATGTTACAAACTTATATCAGTGGTTTTAACATTTCCGGTATCTCTACTTTGTCCAGATCCAGTTCGTTTAAACGCTTCTTGCCTGCCTCTGTGAGGCTGAAGTACATCTGGCGTTTGTCTACTTCACCCAATGCCCGTCGGATGAGTCCTTTATCTTCTACCGCACGGATGACTTTCGACGTATGCGACGGAGCCATTTCCGTTCGTTCGGCTATAGCAGTCGAGGTAATTTCCTTTCCGGCTTCGCGCAACGCACATAGCACCATTGCTTCGTTCAGCGATATTCCATACACCTCTTCAAATGCCGTTTCGAAAATGGAGAGTGCTTTGTAGATATCGCGCATCTTACATATTGTATTCATACTTCTTTATTAAATAAACAGATTGATGTTAGCATTATCGGCACGTTCCATATAAGTGGCTACTCCGCCTACCGTAACTTCATCAAGCAACTCTTCACGTTTTACTCCCATCACATCCATCGACATTTGGCAAGCAATAAACTCCACCCCGTTCTCCAGAGCCTGCTGCCGTAGGGATTCCAGTGAGTCGATGCCTTTCCGGTGCATGATGTATCGCATCATCTTTCCACCCATACCTCCCATGCTCATTTTAGAAAGTTTCAGTTTCAGCGAACTGGATGGGAGCATTGTACCAAACATCTTGCCGAAAATGTCTTTCTCCACTTTGGGCTTATGCAATTTCTTAATCACATTCAGCCCCCAGAAAGTAAAGAAGATAGTTACTTTTTGTCCGGTGGCAGCTGCGCCGTTGGCCAGGACGAAAGTGGCAAGTGCCTTGTCCAAGTCGTCACTGAACATAATCAGAGTTTTACCTTTGCTGTCACATGTCGTAGTCAGGTTACAAGCCTGGGGTTCGCCTTTCTCAATGACTACTACCGATTTCCCTCCGGTACTATCCTTGGAGATAAATTTATTTCCGGTAGAGTTGCACCATGCGGCAGCATCCCGCGAGAATCCCGGGTCTGTAGCCACAATTTCAACTCTCTCGCCCGGAACAAGCGTATCCATTGTTTTCTTCATCTTTAGGACCGGGCCCGGACATTGTAATCCGCAGGCATCCACCCGGATTGTCTTAGGATTTGCAGCCGTTGTAGTTTGGGGTGCCTCAGCTGTCACAGAAGGTTTCGCCGGGCTGTCTTGCGCAGAAGGCGTGTCGTCTGTTTCTTCATTTTCGTGCAAGATGATGGGAGCGGTAGCAGCACGATAGGTCTTCAATCCGCCGGAGAGGTTATATACTTCTTTGAAACCGTGCTGGATCAGGATGCGGTAAGCAAGATATCCTCTCAGCCCTACGGCGCAGAAGGTGTAGATTGGCTTGTTCGAAGGAAGTTCAGCAATACGGTCACGTATTTCATCCAATGGTATATTTACTGCTCCGGGCAGTGAACCCAATGCAAATTCGTCCGGTGTACGCACATCCAGCAGGAACACATCTTTCAGTTCGATATCTCTCAGGTCGCGCCAGTATACGGGTTTTACTCTGCCGAGGATGATGTTTTCGGCTACATAACCGGCGATGGCTACGGGGTCCTTTGCCGAAGAGAAAGGAGGTGCATACGCCTGCTCCACTTTCATCAGGTCATAGATCGTTCCCTCGTGTTTGATGACAAGCGCGAGTTCGTCAATCCGTTTGTCCACTCCATCGTAACCGACGATTTGCCCGCCGTACAATCTTCCCGTCTTTTTGTCGAAAGTGATTTTGATACTCATCGGCATGGCATCCGGATAGTAGCCGGCATGAGAGGCGGGATGGATGGTAGATGACATATAATCTATCTCTTCCTGGCGCAGGCGCTTGCCGGGTAAACCGGTTGAAGCAACGGTCATGTCGAAAACTTTTGCGATTGAAGTGCCGATAGAACCCTCGTAAGGTATTTTTGCCCCGAGAACGTTGTCTGCAACGATGCGTCCCTGACGGTTGGCAGGTCCGGCAAGATAGTTGAGCCAGGGTTTTCCGGTGATCGGATGGCGGAACTCGATTGCGTCACCGATGGCATAAATCGATTCATCAGACGTTTGCAGGTAATCATTCACGGCAATACCTCCTGCAGGGCCGATAGTCAGTTCGGCAGCTCGTGCCAGACTGGTTTCTGGGCGTACTCCGATTGACAGGATAACGATATCGGCAGAAATGGACTGACCGTTTTTGAACGTTACTTTCAACCCTTTTCCCTCCCGGCTAAAAGAGGCGACAGCTTGTTCCAGATAAAGATTGACTCCTTTATCCATCAAGTGCTGGTGGACGAGCGATGCCATCGAGAAGTCAATAGGAGCCATCACTTGATTGCCCATTTCCACAATCGACACTTTCGCTCCCTGTGTATGTAAGTTTTCCGCCATTTCCAGACCGATAAAGCCTGCTCCGATCACCGCACAGCTTCTGGGCGCAGTTTCCTTTATGTGGTCGTAGATACGATAGGTATCGGGAATATTTCTCAGGGTAAATACCTTATTTTCCTCGATTCCGGGAATTGCAGGACGGATGGGAGCTGCACCGGGAGACAGCACCAAACGGTCATAGCTTTCCTTATAGGTTTCCTCCCCATGACGCACTGTTACCGTCTTACCTGCTGTATCTACCGCTGTAACCTCACTCTCTGTCCTCACGTCCACATTAAATCTCTGATGAAAACGCTCCGGTGTCTGCAGCTGCAAAGCCCCCTTATCTGTGATCACTCCTCCCACATAGTAAGGAAGGCCACAGTTTGCATAGGAAATATACTGCCCCCGTTCAAACACGATAATCTGTGCGTTTTCATCATTTCTGCGAAGTCTGGCTGCTGTGCCTGCTCCTCCTGCCACGCCTCCTACGATCAATACCTTCATATAGAATACCTCCTTTTTTATTTTTTCTCCAAAAGCCGTCTCACGTCTGCCTCCTGTTCATCAAACAACAGTTCTTTATTATAATGGTAATACCGCTCGCACTCATATTCCTTTAAAAACTCTATGCTGCAAGGACCTGTATTTAATGAGGTAATAAAAATAACCATCTCCTGACCATTTCCAAAGGCCGTTTCCATAAAGTCAAATGCGTGTTCCAATGCTTTCGCGCAGGCCTCCTTCTGATTCTC